>Ga0209581_1000041_pt1:0-67500 | contig 504766 bp, 437 predicted proteins | sample Coa_R2_FD_187160 | JGI IMG/M metagenome (GOLD analysis project Ga0209581, IMG submission 187160) | Surface soil microbial communities from Centralia Pennsylvania, which are recovering from an underground coalmine fire - Coalmine... | ecosystem: Environmental > Terrestrial > Soil >... | reverse complement strand
GCCGATTCTACCCCACCAGGGGCGCCGCGCCATGCGCTCCGAGCCACGAGCTGCGAGCGAACCCGAAGGCCGATCGCACGTAGCTCGAAGCTCGCCGCTGGCAGCTGGTTTTCTGCGCGCGACAAAGGACGGCTTCCGCACCGGATTCGGCCCATTTCGGCACGAGCCGAGGCGGAAGCGTTTCAACTTAAGAAAAGATCACTTGGAGGTTCTTGCGAGTGACGCTTAAACCCTTCGAGGAGCCTTGTCCCCGAATACAGACCCCGTGGCCGGAGTCGAATTCTTCTAAATGATTGCCTTCACTATCAGATGCCGGACGTGCTGCGAGAGTTGCAAAACCTGCCCGGCTAGCCACACACTGCTCTCGGTGAAGTCTTTATACCAGAGTGGTGGGTTTTGTGCAAGGGGGGAGTTAACCAGGCGGATGCCGCTCCCCGCCGGCAGCACAGCTTGACCAAGCGGGGTCCTGATCCAGGTTCCACGTTCACGCGCCTGGAAATGTCGTCCGGGCGATGTGCCTCCGGGGTACTTCGCCGTTGATCGTCCAGGACTGGCAGGCAACTCCCTACTTCAGCTTCCTCGCATACCTCGTGGCGTACGGCGGCACAGGCACATCCCCGCCGCAGCGCGCGTCGGGGATCGGCGTGCCCGCCACCATCTCCAGCGGGATCACTCCCGCCCAGGTGGGGAAGCTGTAGTCCTCTTCGTCGTCCAGAGGCGGGCCCTGGCGCACTTTTCCCGAGAATTCTTCGAGCCGGACCTTGAGGGCAACCGTCGCTTTCAATTCTTTCTCGTTCGGTGGCCGCGATTCGGCCCAGCGCCCGCGCAGGATGTGTTCCGACAGCGTGCGCAGCGCGTCGAGTTTCTCCGCCGCCTCCTGCACCACGCTTGCTGTACCCAGAATTACTACCGAACGGTAGTTCATGGAGTGATTGAAAATCGAGCGGGCCAGCACCAGGCCATCGAGCAAGGTCACCGTGATGCAGACCCGAATGCCCTGGTCTAGATTGCGCAGCATACGGCTGGCCGCCGACCCGTGAATGTACAGGTTGTCGCCCGCGCGCCCGTAGGAGGTCGGAATCACGAAAGGCTGGCCGTCGACCACAAAGCCCACGTGGCAGATAAAACCCTCATCAAGGATGCGATACACCGTCTCGCGGTCATACACTCCCCGCTCGGGCTCGCGGACCACACGGGTGCGCGGGGTCGGAATCGAGGACTGGGACATGCGGAAAGGCTCCGGGGCAAGCGCCAAGAATGGTGAAAGAGAAGTGTAGCACTGCAGGACAAGGGAAGTTCTCTTCCGCACCGGGACACAGAGACACAGACGCACAGAGAAGCATTCCCAATGGTTTTCACCGTGGCGGAGCCTGCCCTCAGCAAAGGCGAAGGGTGTCTCCCTGATGAGCAGGCCTACGGCGACGTCACCTTGCCTTCTCCGTGAAACTCGACCGCGACCGTCTCGCTGACATGAATGAAGGCTCTGCTCGGATTCTTCATCCCCCAGCTGACATATGGAACCTTGAATTGCGCGTGCGCCGTCCAGTGATCGCCCGAAAGCTTGGCCTCGACCGGGATGCTCAACTCGTGCTCGGCGCCGTGAATGCGAAACATGCCGTGCACGGTCAGATTCGAAGCAACGCCCGCGGTGACTTTTCCGTCGAGCCGGTCCGGCCGAAAAACGATCTCGGGGTACCGCGCGCTCTCCAGAACGTCCTGGTGCATTTTCCGGTCGCGCCCGTCGTTGCCGGTCTTCCCGCTGGTCGCGTCGAACACGACTTCTCCGGAAATCGCCCCGCTGGCCGGGTCGAACTGCAATTCGCACTGCTTGCTATGGAACGAACCGTGCACCGTATGCAAGGTGGCGCTCAGCCTGATGCTCGCCGCGGTCTGCGCCGGGTCGCAGCGCAAAGTGAGTGGCGGTTGAGCGAGCGCGACCGTGTAGACGAACAGCGTGCAGAGAAGGCAAACCGGTTTGAGGCTTTTGTTCATGTTGTCGCGGTCGATCTTGCCTTGAGATGAGCAATCGCGATGGCCAGTTTCCGCCGCCGCCGCGATGTTGCAACCTTTTTACGTTGTAGTCTCACCCACGGCTCAGCTAGATTCCGCTGCCAACCGGAGGTGATTATGACTTCCCGGCGAACCTTTCTTGAAAAATCAACCCACTTGGCTGCCGGTGCGCTGGCTGCTGGAACAATGACCGCTTCCACCAGCCAAGCCCAAGCTCAGCAGGCTGAACCGCCCAAAAAGAAGCTGCACATTCTAATGAGGAGTTCCTGGGGAACCGCTGAACCGACTCGCGCATCATTCGTCTTTTCCCATGGAGTGGCACTGGCCGAAGCCGGCCATGATGTGCAGATATTCCTGACCCACGACCCTACCTATCTCATGCGCAAGGCAACCGTGGATACGGTCAAGCCCATCGGATGGCCGCCGTTGAGCGAGACGATGGCGAAAGTCGTTGCCAAACGCATTCCGGTGTTTTCCTGAGGAGCCTGCTCCCGGGCCCGTGGGGTCACGGATGCAGACCTGAGTACATGGAACGCACAGTGGGGGACGGTTCCGATCTACGTGTCCCTGGTGGAATGGGCCGACCACGTCATCAGCGAGTGAGAACAACAAGTTCGCTGCCTTGTACATTTCTTGCCGAATCGCACGCGGGAAGACTGTGCGCGGCACAAATCACGCGAGCTGAGCTCGCGCCCCAGCGCTCAGTTTAATTCAGCAATAACAACTTTCCCGTCGTCTTCCGGCTCTCCAGGTCGCGATGCGCCTGCGCCGCTTGTGCCAGCGGATAGGTATGTTCAATCCTCAGCTTCAGCGTCCCGGCCAGGACCATCCCGAACACGGCCTTCGCCCTCAGCTCAAGCTCCTCCCGCGTGGCAATGTAGTGCACCAGGGTGGGCCGAGTCACGTAGAGCGATCCCTTCTGCGAGAGCTGAATCAGGTCGAAGGGTGGGACCGCTCCGCTCGAACCGCCGAACAGCACCATGTATCCGCGCGGCTTGAGTACGTTGAGTCCTCTCTCAAAGGTCGTCTTGCCCACCGAGTCGTACACCACGTCCACCCCCTTGCCCCCGGTTAGGCGGCGCGTCTCGGCTTCGAAATCGGCGGTCGTGTACTGAATCGTTTCGTCGGCGCCCGCCGCCCGCGCCAAGCGGGCCTTCTCCTCGGTTGAGACCGTCCCGATCACGCGCGCGCCGATCTGCCGCGCCATCTGTACCAGCAAAAGCCCCACGCCCCCGGCGGCGGCATGGACCAGCGCCGTCTGTCCCTTCTGCAGCGGAAAGGTTGCATGGCAGAGATAGTGCGCGGTCATGCCCTGCAGCATGGCCGCCGTTGCCTGCTGCACACTGACGCCCTCCGGGATCTGCACCAGCCGGTCCGCAGCTACGGCCGCATACTCGGCGTAGCTGCCCGTGACGCTGCAATAGGCCACCCGGTCTCCGACCTTCACAGTCTTGACGCCGGCCCCCACCGCCGCCACCTCTCCCGCCGCTTCCTGCCCCGGCACCAGGGGGAGCACCGCCTTGTAGCGTCCTTCCCGGAAATACACGTCGATGAAGTTCACGCCGCAGGCGGCGATTCTGACGACGGCTTCGTTGCTCTTGGGTTCAGGAACCGGCAGCTCGACCAGTTCCAATACTTCCGGACCCCCCGTGCGGCGCATTTGGATGGCTTTCATGGCGAACGTCCTGCCAGCCATCATAGCTGAGGAATCGACTCGCCTGGGACCGGGCGAATCAGGGGCTGCAGGATTCCCCACGCTCTCACCCACTCAACGAAGCGGTCTGACAGGAATCGACAGGAACTGGAGCGCGCCATCTTCGATGGGGCAAGCGGCCGATGGCCAGGGTCCCAACGGCCGGTTCGCCCGATCTCACTTGGCCTGGGCAGGCGACGCCGGCGCCTCTTTGGCCGCGTCCGGCTTTTTGCCGATCAGACTCTCCTGCAGCTTCTTGAACTTCTCCTGCTGCTCGGCAGTCAGTTCGGCGGCGATCCTGGGACCAAACTTCTCGCGCACTTCGCCGACCCGGGCGCGCTTCACCTCGGGTGGAAGGTGTTCATCGATGCGCAAGTCGTGCAACTGCTCGCCCTCTTCGGTCACGATGGGGCGGAGTTTTTCCCGCTGTTCGGGAGTCAGGTTCAGCTGCTGGGTGAGCATGCGCAACTCGCTGAGTGCTTCCATGCTGCGCCGCGGCGTTCCGTTTGACGGAGGCTGAGAGGCCGCGCCCAGCTGGGCGTAAAGGTACCCCCCGGAAAGAACTGCCATGAGCACGATGGTGTTCCACCATGAGACGTTACGAAGTCGCATCAGCGCTCCCCAACCAGAGAAAATTTGCGCGGGTTGGATCGTCTCAACCCGGAACGCCCGCCAAGACGGTCTCCCCACTTGCCTGGCTTCATCCTATCCTGCCCGGACCGTTCGCACCACTCCCGCAAGGGCCCCGGCCATGGCACGTTTGGGCCCCGCGGGCCTGGCCCGCTGGCGCATTTCCGGAAGCCCGGGAACCAGCACACCGCATCAGTGCGGCGTCCACTGCGGGTGCGAGGTGAACAGGCCGTCGACGAAGCCAGTCTGGATGGTGAGGAATACCCCAAACGCCACGCTGATCACTCCCGAGGCCAGGCCCAGGCCGCGGTTCAGGTGGGCGAAGCGCCGGCCGGTGTACGCGAAGGGCGCCCCGAGGATCATGGTGATCAGCATCATGCCCGCGATCGTGCCCACTCCGAACACCAGCAGGTACGCGATCGCCCAGCGCGGGTCGCGGATCGTCGTCAGCACCAGCAGCGCGACGGCCGCCGATCCGGCCAGCCCGTGCACCACGCCCACCGCCAGCGGGCGCAACAGCTGATACAGCCCCAGGCGCGCCAGCAGTTGCTGAAACGGACCCTCGGGTTGCTCGTCCAGGCCAAGATGAGCATCGGGCTGGTGGGCATGGGTGTGCATGTGCGCTTCGCCCCCGTGGTGATGCACGTGCGCGTGCACAATGCCCGCGCCGTGCTCCGGCGTGAAACGCTCGGTGATCCAGCGTGTGGCGCCAGTGAGGTTGAGCACTCCGAGCAGGATCAGCATCAGCCCGACCGCCAGTTCCATCCCCAGCCCGATGCGCGGCGGGATCGCAAGATTGAAGACGATGATCCCGGTCCCGACCAGCACGATCGTGATCGTGTGTCCCAGTCCCCAGAGCACGCCGATCACCCCGGCATGGCGCACGCTCTGCTGGCGGGCGACGATCGTCGTTACTGCAATGACGTGGTCGGGGTCGGTGGCGTGGCGTATGCCCAGCAGAAAACCGACTCCGATGATGGTGAGGATGTTGATCATCGCAACCCCGGGGCGCCGTTTCCCCCCGCGCCCAAACCACGGCGCGCAGCCCCCTCAACCCACGAGACTACACTACCGTTCTTGCCCGGGCCAGCGGCCTTCCCCCCGGCGCGCTGGCTGGTTTACCATGGCTGCATCGCGCGCCAGGTTTGGCGCGCCGAAATCTCCAAGGCTGGGTGTGGCATGGCTCTTGAGTTAGTGCGGACTCGTCTTAAAAACAATCCTTCAGCCCTTGAAACCTTCGACCTTCTGCCCGTATATCTGGTGGGCGTTCCCGTGCTGTTCGCTTCCCTCGGCATGGGAGAAGCCGTCTACCGCCTCCTGTTCCAGGATTTCGACGGCGCCAAAGACCGCCTCCCCATCGAAATGTTCTTCGGTCTGGTCTTTGCCTGGATGGCCATCTCGTTCGTCCGCAGTCTTTACCAGCATCGCCAGAAAACCATCGCCAAACTGCACCTGATCTGGGACCGCAACCATCAAATCCGGGCCGCGCTCGAGGCCCTCTCGCCGCATCCGCATACCTCCCGCAACCAGCAGTCCATCCGCGTCATCCGCGAGGAACTGGATCGCATCGAGGGAGCTCTGAAGGAAGTCCTGCCCGGATAACCCGGGTCGAATTTCCTCCGGTCGCCGGGGAACTCGGGTCGGGCCCAGCGCTTTCCACCGCCTTGGACCCGGACTTGCGCCGCAAAATCGTCTTGCACCTGGCCGCGCACCGCGAGTAATATGCCCGACCTGTGCCTAAAGTAATGGGAGCATAGCCTTTAGCGATTTGACCCGGCCCTCAACCGGGGCTACCATTCCTCAGCGATCGTGCATCCAAGGGTTTCAAGGTAGGTCGCGCTAAGTTATAGAGGCAGATGAGATTTTTTAAACTGGATGCCAAGTCCGGTGCTCTGGCCGCCGCCCTTCTCGGGTTGTGTGCGTGCCAGTCCGCCCAGCGGCCCGTCGCATTGCTGTCTGCCCAACAAGGCGCGCCTCCGGCCCTGGCCCAGGCGAGGAACGCAGCTCCAGACGAGCCCAAGCCGGCGCCTCCGCCCAAGCCCGCGCAGGACCCCGCCGTTACCTCCACCGCTCCCGCATCCCCCGATCCGGTTGCCGATCTGATCTCGCAGGTCGAGAAGGAATATCAGGCCGGGCAGCAGAATCACCGGGCTGGGCACCTGGAAGCTGCGCGGCAGAATTTCGATCGCGCCTTTGACCTGTTGCTGGGCAGCAACCTGGAAGTCCACTCCGATCCCCGCCTCGAAGCCGAGTTCGACCGCATTCTTGACGGCATCAACGGCTTCCAGATGCAGGCCCTGCAACAGGGAGACGGATTTACCCAGCAGAAATCCGAACCGGCACCCATCGACGAGGCGAACGAGGCCAACGTTCCCGTCGATGCCAAGGTGAAGGCCGAGGCCGAAGCCGAGATCAAGTCCACCCCCTCCGATCTGCCCCTGATGATGACCGATCAGGTCGCCGGATACATCAGCTACTTCTCCGGGCGCGGTCGCTCCACGCTGGAGAATGCCCTGGTCCGCTCCGGCCGTTATGACGAAATGATCCGGCGCATCCTGAAAGAAGAGGGAGTCCCGCAGGACCTGATCTACCTGGCCCAAGCCGAGTCCGGGTTCCACCCCCTGGCGCTGTCACGTGCCGGCGCAAGGGGCATCTGGCAGTTTATGGCCAGCCGCGCGCGCGGCTACGGACTGCAGCGCGACTGGTGGACCGACGACCGCCAGGATCCGGAAAAGTCGACCCGCGCTGCCGCCCGCCATTTGAAGGACCTGTACGCGCAGTTCGGCGACTGGTACCTCGCCATGGCCGCCTACAACTCCGGCCCGGGCACCGTGCAGAACGCGGTCAAGCGCACCGGCTATGCCGACTTCTGGGAACTCTACCGCCGCAACGTTCTGCCCCGCGAGACCCGCAACTACGTCCCCATCATCGTGGCCGTGACCATCATGGCCAAAAACCCGGCGCAGTATGGACTGGACCACCTGGAGAAGGCCCGCCCGCTGACGTACGACACGGTCAAGATCGACTACCCCGTCGATTTGCGCCTGGTCGCCGAGTGTGTGGACGCCTCAGTTTCGGACCTGCAGGACCTCAACCCCAGTCTCCTTCGCATGACTACCCCGAAGGACAGGGAATTCGATCTGCGGCTGCCGGAGGGCACCAAAGACAAATTCCAATCCGCGATTGCCGCCATTCCCCTTGACATGCGGGTGTGGTGGCGCTATCACAAGGTCAAGCCGGGCGACACGCTGGCTTCGATTGCGCGCCAGTACCGGACTAACGCCCGCGACATTGCAGAGGCCAACGATCTGCAACAAGCCCAGCAGCTTGCTCCCGAGTCGAAGCTCACCATTCCGATTGCGCCGAGCAAGCGCGCCCAGAGCGAACAAGCCACGTATTCCAAGCGCGCCTTCCGCTACCGCGTGCGCAAAGGCGACACCCTGCAGCGCGTGGCCGACAACTTCGGAGTGCCGCCGGCCATGGTGCGCCGCTGGAACCACCTGAAGGGCGACAGCCTCAGGGGCCGCAGCGTTCTCTATGTCCACTTGCCGGTCACGCCTCGCGCCGGCCAGGAAGTGGCGAGCACGCACCGTTCCACCCGCAAACCCCAAAAAACCCTGGCGGCCCAGGGCAGCGTCCCGCTCGTGCGCCACAAGGTCAAGCAGGGCGAGACGCTTTCCTCCATCGCTTCAGCCTACAGAACCACCGTCGACGCCCTGAAGCGCGATAACCGGAATGTCGCCGTGCTGCGCCCAGGCATGGTGCTGGTGATTCGACCCTAGGGCGCGGCGTCTGGCCTCTGCTGCTCGCCTTGCCCGGCACGCTTTCTGCTCTTAACTGCCAGCCCCTCATTCACTCTCGTTCCACGTGCATGGCGCTCTCTGAAGAATTCCCGCAACCCATCGTTTCGTTTACCCCTGGCCTGTTGGACGTACCTTTCCGGTCATCTGCGCCCGGTCCCCGGACCGTCCCGCCGGACACTCCGCATCGTGACGAATGCCCTAGCGCTTGCGGCCAGATTGTCTGCTATAATCGCGCCCCGTTCAGGCGGACGAGCAGTACTCCAGTTGTCTTCTCATTCTTTTCGTGTGCGGAGCCAGCCTGGCGACGTGCCCGCGCTCAAAACGTGGCAACTTCAGGAGGAGCAATGACCTTTTACGACGAAACCCTCTACGGACTCGACGACGAGATGGATGAATACGGCGACACCGGCGCGTACGGTGAAACGCCGGAGGAGATCCTGGAGGAAGAAGAGGAAGAGGAAGAAGAAGCAGCCGACATGCCGGTGTCGGGCGTGGCGGTCGTCGAGGAGGAGGTTGTCGTTCCCGCTCCTCCCAAACCCGCGGGCGGCGGCGGCGGTGCCCGCAAGCCGGCCAAAAAGAAAGCCGCCAAAAAAGCGCCCAGGAAAAAAGCTGCCAGAAAGAAACCGGCGAAGAAGGCCGCGAAGAACAAACCAGCCAGGAAAGCAGCCAAAACGAAGGCCGCGAAGAACAAACCAGCCAGGAAAGCAGCCAAAACGAAGGCCGCGAAGAAGAAGAAACGCCGCTAAGTATTCAGTGCGGGCAGTCCTGTCCCTGCCGAATCCAAGCGCCGCAGCGCCAGCTGCGGCTTCCTTGTGTTGGCCGCAGACCTGGTCTCCAGGCCGCAGGCGCCGGGAATCCGGCAGGCTCAGGGACGAGCGTCGCCCGCTCTCCACCGTCACATCATCTGCGTCGCGATCGTCCGCGCGGCCAGCGACAGCATCACCCCCGCCACGCCGCTCATGATCAGGCTGATGCCGAACAATGTTCCAACCGCCCATTCCGAACTCGACGGCCAGTGCACATAGATCATCCCGCCGAGAATCAGCGTCACGATCGAATCGACCAGGATCCAGAACGCGCCCTGTGCGGAGCGTGATTTCCACCACAGCATGAAATCCAGCACGCCTTCGAACAGGAACAGGAACGCCAGCACCAGTGTCAGCGATGCCACGGTCAGCGAAGGCCGAAAGGTCAGGTAGCCCCCAATGAACAGGTAGCTGACGCCGACCAACAACTTCCAGAAGAAGGCTTTGCCCGAGTGCGCGTGAAACGCCACCGCAATGTGCAGGATGCCCACAATCACCAGCACGTATGCGATGAAGGTCGCCAGGGCGAGGGCCGCCAGGTAGGGCTCCCCAATCGCCAGCACCCCCAGGACCACCAGCAGCACTCCCCAGATGATTCCCCACTTCGACCCCTGCTTCACCACGGCGACTGGATCGGGCATGGTCGACATAGAAATTCCTTTCCACCGAATGCTGGTACTCGGATTGGGTAGCGGGAAGACGCGCGCATTGTGTCAGGAGTGAGGCCTGTGGCGCAAGGCCCGTTGCGCGGAAAGTCGCGTCAGCCGTGGCTGACCCCTTTTCTTGACACCCCCTCCCACCCCCGCTATTCTTAAGTGTTGCTCCCTGGAGAACTTACGCCTCTGGGCGTGTTCCGCGGGCCTTCGCGGTGTCGGCGGCATCAAAAGGTGGGCGCGGAGGTTCCCGATGTTCATGGATCTGGCCGAACTTGAACTCCATCCCATTGATTTTCAAGAGGAGTTCCTCCCCGGCGTTATCGACCTGGGGGCCGACGTGCGCCAGCTTGCGCCCTTGAAATCGAGCGGGCGGGCCCAGCTGGTCGAAGAGCATCACGGGAAACACGCCGTCATCGAGGACATCCGGCTGCAGGGCGCGCTCTCCACTACCCTGGAGCTGGCTTGCGCGCGCTGCCTCGACCCGGTTGTGCAGAAGGTCACGCGGGACTTTGAGTTGCTGTACCGCCCGCAAGGCGCCGACGCCGGCAGCGAAGAGCTTTCGGTCACCGCCGCGGAAGCCGAGGTGGGATACTACCAGGGCGAGGGCCTTCTGCTCGAGGACGTGCTGCGCGAGCAGGTGCTGCTGGCCGTCCCCATCAAGGTGATTTGCCGGGACGACTGCAAGGGCCTGTGCCCGACCTGCGGCGTCAACCGCAATATAGAATCGTGCTCCTGCGCGCCGCCCCTGGGCGATCCCCGCTGGTCGGCGCTCAAAGACATTCGCGAGAAGCTCGACCATTGATCCGGCGGGCGGCAGCATCGCGGAAGTAAAGCTCGCAGAACCAAGATTCGCGGTATAAACGATCCGGCTGGAACCCGGATCCGAAAAATCTCCGCCCCAGCCGAGCTTGGATGGGGCACCTCAAAGAGGAATTTCCATGCCGAATCCGAAACGGAGACACTCCCAGAAACGCACCTCGACCCGCCGCGCCCATGATGCACTGGCCAGGCACTCGCTCTCCGAGTGCCCCAACTGCCACGAGAAGAAGATGCCGCATCGCGCCTGCGCCAAGTGCGGATACTACAAAGGACGCGAGGTCGTCGCAGTCGAAGAGGCCAGCTAGCTCGCCCTGAATCCCATGCCAAGCGCCATAGCCCTGGATGCCATGGGTTCCGATCGCGCTCCACGGCCCGAACTTGAGGGCGCGATCGCAGCCGTGCGCCATCTGGGGATGCGCGTGCTGCTGGTCGGCCCCGAGGACCGGCTGCGGATCGAGCTCGCCCGCCACCGCGGCATCTCCGGCCTCCCCATCGAGATCGTCCACGCCAGCGAGGTCATCACCATGGAGGACAAGGCCGCGCAGGCCGTCCGCTCCAAGCGCGATTCTTCCATGCGCGTGGGCCTGCGCCTGGTGCGCGAAGGCCGCGCCGCTGGTTTCGTGACCGCTGGCAACACCGGCGCAGCCATGGCCACCGCCAAGATGGTGCTGGGCGCCCTGCCCGGCGTGGACCGGCCCGCGCTGGCCGCCGTCTTTCCCACCGCGATTGGAACCGGAGCCATGCTGCTCGACGTCGGCGCCAATGTCGATTGCGATCCGCACAACCTCGAACAGTTCGCCCTGATGGGCGAAATCTATTTCCGCTCCATCTTCGGGACCCGGCGCCCGACTGTCGGCCTCCTTTCCATCGGCGAGGAAGAAACCAAAGGCAACCAGCTCACGCGCGAGGCCTTCCCGCTGCTCAAGCAGCTCCCCATCAATTTCGTCGGCAACGTGGAAGGCCGCGACCTCTACAACGGCAACGTCAACGTCATCGTCGCCGACGGCTTCGTGGGCAACGTCGCGCTGAAGATTTCCGAAGGCGTCGTCAACCTGGTGCGCTCCGCCTTGAAAGACGCCCTGCGGGCCACGATTACACGCCAGGTCGGATACCTGCTCTCGCGCAGCGCCTTCAGCGATTTCAAAAAACGCCTCGATCACACTGAATACGGCGGCGCCCCTCTTCTCGGCTTGAAAGGCGCATGCATCATCACGCATGGCTCGTCGAACTCCAACGCCATCAAGAACGCCATCCGCGTGGCCTCCGAATTCGCCGAGAGCCGCGTGAATGAGGAAATCGAGAAGGGCATCGCGGCGATCCACCCAGCGGTGGTCACGCAAAGCTGAAAGTCTTGAGTTTGTCATTCCGACGCCGAGCGTAGCGGAGGCAGGAGGAATCTGCTTTTGGCCCGCATCTTACCTAACAAATCAGAGTGGAACAGACTTAAATGAACATCGCATTCCTCTTCCCCGGACAAGGGTCGCAAGTGCCCGGCATGGGCAAGGAACTGGCCGAACGCTATCCCGCCGCACGCCAGACTTTCGAAGAAGCCGACGACGCCCTCGGCTATAAGCTCTCGCAACTGTGCTTTGAAGGCCCCGAAGACCAGCTGCGCCTGACCGAGATCACGCAGCCCGCGATCCTCACCGCGTCGGTCGCGGCCTGGCGTGTGCTGAGGGAAAAAGGTGTCTCGACCGCCTACGTCGCCGGGCACAGCCTGGGCGAATACTCGGCCCATGTCGCCGCCGGAACGCTAAGTTTCGCCGACGCCGTGCGCACCGTGCGCAATCGCGGCAAATACATGCAGGAAGCCGTGCCAGTGGGCGTGGGCGCGATGGCGGCCATCTTAGGGATGGAGTTGGAGAAGATTTCAGAAGTCTGCGCCGACGCGGCCCAGGGCGAAGTCTGCGAGCCCGCCAACATCAACTCGGCCGAGCAGATCGTGATCTCGGGCAACACAGCTGCGGTCGAGCGCGCCGCCAAGCTGGCCAGCGAACGCGGTGCCAAGCGCGCCGTCATGCTCCCCGTGAGCGCTCCCTTCCATTGCTCCCTAATGAAGCCTGCGCAGGACCGCCTGGCCGCGGATCTGGCTGCCCTCACCTTCTTAAATCCGTCGATTCCTGTGGCCTGCAACGTGGACGCCGCGCTGGTACGAGACGCCGAGGCAAGCAGGGATGCGCTCGTGCGCCAGGTGACCGGGTCCGTGAGGTGGGCGCAGTCCATGCATCTGCTGATTGCGCAGGATGTGGAGCGATTTGTCGAGGTCGGCCCGGGGAAAGTGTTGTGCGGGCTGATGCGGCAGATCGACCGCTCGAAGGCGTGCGCCAACGTCGGAGATGAAGCGTCGCTGCAGAAGGCGCTGGAAGGGTTGGCCCTGGCGCATGGGATCTGACCGCCCTCAGCTGCACGGCGACGGACTGAATGTCTTCTCTTTCTTCTGCACGTAGATCTGCGCGTGCTCCGCCCGCTCGTTCACGATGACCTCGACGATCACGCCGCTGCCTCCGTGCGGACACTCGCCCGTGGCGTAGATCTTGTAGCTCTTCACCAGTCCCCACTCGCCGCCCGGACCCCAGTCACGGTAGAAGTCGCTATACGGATACAGCGAGTATTTTTGCGGATGCTGCCGCCACTCCGGATCGGCCATGTAGATGCCGTAGGCGGTTTCGTACTGCTGCTTCTCGAGGGCGGCGAAGAATTTGTCGACCAGGCGCTCCTCGGGCCAGTAGCGGAAGGCGTAGGCCAGGGCGCCGATCACCAGGATCGTGCCCACGATGGAAACGATGAGCTTTTTGCGCTTGCGCGCTCCCGCCTCGTCGTATTCCTTCGCATCCAGCAGCGTCATACACTTCTAGGATAACGGAAACCCGCGCACGGCAAAAAGTTCCCACTGCGCTGCCTGGGACTCTGTGCTGCCCCGTCGACTGACAGGGCACGACTGCGCTGGCTGAGCGGAGTATCGTCCCATCTGCGCTTGCCTGTGTTCTTGTCTCAGGTCTATTGTGGGGGCCGATGGAATCGGATCCAGACCTGCTCTTTCGATTCCTGGGCTGAGGGCGCCCAACGGAACTTGCGGACCGCCTCCTCGGCTGACTTCGCAAGCGGCGGATTGCCGCCAATCACCTGCACGTTTTGCGCAAACACCCGCTGGAGAAACAAGTACCTGGAGCTTGACCGTCCCCCTCGAGGCCCATCTTGCGCGCCAGGGCAGGGTAGATAGGCGCTACCTTGGCGACAAACGGGCGGCTGCCATTTTCGTCTACATCCTGGGCGGCTAGCTTTGGAGCGCGGAGCACGCACAGCACCAACACGCACAGCAAGATTCGGGGGACCCACTTCATAGGCCAGCCAACGCTACGCAGCAGGGTACCGCGTCGGCAAAGGAACTTGAAGTTACACTCGTAACTTCTGGCCGGCCTACAGCGTCCGCTTAAACAGCGGCGTGGCGATCGACAGCGCAATCGTCCCGAAAATCGCCAGATACACCATGTCCGGCACAATCGCCATGAAGCCCGACTCCTTCAACAGCAGCGCCTTGAAGCCCGAGACGGCATAGGTGAACGGATCCACCCAGGCGATGGCCCGCAGCCACGCCGGAAACGCCTGCACCGGGTAGATCGATCCACTGGGGAAAAACAGCAGCGTGTTCAGGATGCCGAAAATCGCGCGCGGCACCAGCGGATCGTCCACCCGCACCATCAGCAGGAACATCATGGTGTTGAACGCGATCGAGGTGAATACGATCATCAGCACCAGGCCCAGCGCGGTCCAGGGATGGAAAATCGTCCCCACCCCCGCCAGCAGCGACCCGATGATCGTAATCACCAGGCCGGTCAGCACCGCCTTGATCGCCCCCGCCAGGTTCAGCCCGAACACCATCTCGGTTTTCGTGATGGGCGTAACCAGGTAGCCTTCGTGAATGCCTCGCGCCTTGTCGTCGATATAAAGCATGCCCCCCCCGATCATCACCGACACGAACATGGCCAGCGTGATCGATCCGGGCAGCAGGTACTTCATGTACTCGATGTAGGGATACAGCTCCACAATCTGCAGGACGGTCTGCTGCAGCAGGCGCGGCTCGATGGCCGGCTGGTTCAGGGCGTTCGTGATGTCAGACAGCTCCTGCTCCAGCGTCGAGCTCATGAAGTTGTCGCTGTTGTCCACCACCAGCGCGATCTGCGGCCGCTCCTGCTCGTACACCCGGCGCGAATACTGCGGCGGAATGATGACCGCCCCCTGGATCTTCCCGTTGCGCACGTCTTCCCGCGCGGTCTTCTCGTCGTCGTAATAGACGGGCACGAACGTGCGCATGTTGGCGCGCACCGAATCGAACGCCTGCCGGATCTTCAGCGCCTGCGTGCCCCCATCCTGGTCGACCACGCCCAGCCGCGCGTCTTTGATCTTCCCGCCGAACGCGTTGCCCAGCACGATCAACTGCACCAGGGGAAAGATCATCGACGCCAGCATCAGCGTCGGGGAACGAAAGAACTTGCGCATCTCGCGCTCGACAATGGCCATCATTCGGTTCATGGCTGTAGTCCTGGACGCTGCGGCATGACGAAGCCGTAGGCCTTCACCAGCTCGTCGCGCAACTGGCGGCCGGTATAGTGCACGAAGACGTCATCGAGCGTGGTGTTTTGCACCGACAGAGACTTCACCGGCACATCCGCCTCCACCGCCATCTCCACCAGTGCAGTGGTGGTGGCGGATCCGTTTCCCGTGAGCACGCGGAACATTCCCGCCGATTCATTCTGCACCGAGGTCACTCCGGGAAGCGCTTTCAGGCGCTGCTCCCAGTCCGCCGCCGGATGTTCGAACTGCGCTTCAATCACGTTCGATCCCGGCACGCTGGCCTTGAGCGCAGAAGGCGTGTCCAGCGCGACCAGCTTGCCATGATCGACGATGGCGATGCGGTCACAAAGGCGGTCGGCCTCGTCCATGTAGTGCGTGGTGATGAGGATCGTGAGCTGGCGGTTCTTCTTGATGTTGGTGAGCATTTCCCACACGGCCACGCGAGAAACCGGATCGAGGCCCGTGGTAGGTTCGTCGAGAAAGAAGATGCGGGGGCTGTGGACCAGTCCCCGGGCGATTTCGAGCCGCCTCCGCATTCCGCCCGACAGCGTCTTGGTCTGCGCATCCCGCCATTTCGTCAGATCGACCAGTTCCAGCAACTCTTCGATGGCTTGCTTCCGCCGCCTGGCAGGCACGTCGTACAGCTTGGCGTAGATGTTGAGGTTCTCGTCGACGGTCAGGTCCAGGTCGCTGGTCAGCGCCTGCGGAATGACCCCGATGCAGCGCCGCGCCCCGTCGGGATCCTTGGCCACATCGTGCCCCGCAATCACCGCCCGCCCCGCGGTAAGCGGCAGCAGCGTGGTCATCATCCGGATCAGCGTCGACTTGCCCGCCCCATTCGGCCCAAGCAGGCCGAAAATCTCTCCATCGGCGACGTGAAACGTGATGTCATCGACCGCCGTGAAGTCGCCGTATCTTTTGACGATGTGCTCCACGTCGATCGCGTTGTTGCCGCTCTTTTCCGGGCCCTCGCACCCGGGCGCCGAAACCGCCGCTTTGCCCAACGAATTCATGGCCGTTGCTCCGCGGAAGCAGCCTGGCGCGGCGTGCCCTTGAGCTGCTCGGGCGACACCAGCACCTCGGCCGTCATGCCGGGCACGTACGCGCCCTTGGGATTGTCGAGGCGCACTTTCAATACGATCGTTTTGATGTCCCGCTTGCGCCGGTTTACATCACGCTGCGTGGCGAAGTCGGCTTCCGCGGCCTTGAAGAAGACTTTTCCTGCAGTCACGGTGCCGCCGGGGAGCTGGATCTTCAGCATGTCGCCCAGGCCAATGTGGTCCGCCTGGGTTTCCGGGATCGCCGCCCGCACCCAGGTGTCGCTGAGATCGACGATGGTCACAATGGGCTGCCCCACGGTGAGCACCTCGCCCTCGCGGGCCGCGCGCACCGAGACCGTTCCGCTGACCGGGGCGTAGATGTTGGTGTAGCCCAGCCGCACCTCCGCCTGGCGCTTCTGCTCCTCGGCATTCGTCAGGTCGGCCAGGGTCGAAGCCACCGTGCTCTGCGCCGCCCGGGCCTGATGAGTGCGCGCAATGGCCGAATCCAGGTCGGCCTGCGCGGCCGCCACCTGGTCCTTCAGCGACTGCACGTTGGCCCGCGCCGCCGCCAGGTTCGTTTCTGCCTGCACCCGCTGCTGGTCGGAGGCCACGCCCTGCTTCGCCAGCTCAATCGTCCGCCGGCTGTCACTTTCGGTGCGCTCCAGGGTAGCTTGCGCCTGCGCCAGCTGCGATTTCATCGCCTGCAGCTTCGCCTGCGCATTGGCTACGTCGCTCGTGGTTGATCCCTTGGTCGATTGCTCGGTGTAGCGCATTTCCGCCACTTTCGACCGCAGGCTGGCAATCGTCGCGGCCGCTGCCGCGGCCTGGGCCTGCAACTCCGCCGGATCGATCACTGCGATCAGCTCCCCCGCCTTCACCTGCGTGCCCTCCTCGACCAGCAGTTTCTGCAACCGCCCCTGGATCTGCGGGCTCACGATCACCTGGTTGGAGTCGACGGTTCCGATCAGCACTAGGTCCTTGTTGCTGGGCGTCGAAACATAGTAGTACCCGATGGCAATCAGCAGGATGATGCCCAGAAGGATGAAAAAACGGTTGCGCGGATTCACTTGGATTCTCCTTCGACCGGCAGCGCCGTCGGCTGGAACAGGGCTGCAGAAATGAAATCGAGCACGGCGGCCCGCCTCGCGGCCAGTTTCTCGGGAGTCAGAGGGTCCTCATTGGTCATCAGCTTCAAAAACGGTGCGCTGCCGAAGTAGTGCACCACCACCGCCGCCATCGACGGGAGGAACTGCATGGGATCCACGGGACGAAACACTCCGCTGGCTATGCCCTCGCGAAACACCTGCAGGAGCCCCTCAAACAGCGGCTGCATGTGCTCTTTCACGACGCGCAGCACCCCGGCCCGCTGCGTCGACAGGAACATTTCGCGCTGCACCATCTGGCGCTGGTCGGGGTGGCTGGCCAGGAAGTCGAAGAACGCGCCCACGTAGCGCAGGATCTTTTCCCCGGGCGGCGTGTTCTCCCGCAGAATGGGCATGAGCACGGCATCGCGCTCGCGGAAGATATGTTCGAGGGCGGCGATGTACAGCGCATCTTTGTCGCGGAAGTAGTAGTAGAGCAGCGCCTTGTTGACTTTGGCGGCCCGGGCGATCGCGTCGGTCCGCGCCCCGGCCACGCCTTCGCGGGCGAACTCGCGGATGGCGGCTTGCAGGATGGCCGTGCGGCTCTCCTCCGGCTGCCCCCGCGAACCCAGGCGCGCTCGTGTCGCTTTGACAGACATGATGGCTTTCTCGGGCAGGTTCCAGGACCGCCCCTGTATTAACTAACCAGTTAGTTAGATTATAGGGAGGGCGCCTCCGATTCGGCAAGCGGAACAGCCCCTGGCCCCCTCGGCTGCCCTGCGGGCCGGCTCGGCACAACTCCTGGCGTACAATTCCCCGCGAAGGAGCCCGCCTTGCCCAAGTCCCCTGTCGATGTCATCTCCACGGCCTTCGCGCACGCGGCCGATCAATTGGCCGAGCCCTTCCGCTTCAGACAGTGGGCCCGGCTGGCCCTGCTGGCGCTGGCTACCGGCGAGCTCAGTTCCGGTGGCGGCTGCAACAGCATCGCCAGCCTTCCGGGCAAGATCCCTCACACTTCGCAGAACTTCGTCGAACCAGGCGACGTGCTCCGCAACCTTGATCCCGCATTCATCGCGACCATCCTGCTGGTTCTCATCTTCGGAGGGCTGGTCCTATGGCTGGTCTGGATCTACATCTCCAGTGTCGCCCGCTTCATGCTGTTCGAAGCCGTGCTGCAAAAAGACTGCGGCCCCCTGGGCGAGGCCTGGCAGCGCTGGCAAGGCCCGGGCATGAGGTACTTCTGGTGGCAGCTGGGGCTGGGGTTGGTGGGCTTAGCAGTGGCGGGGATGCTGTTCTTTCCCCTGTTGATTCCGGTCCTTGCGGTCCTCAAGAGCCACCGCCAGCCCGGACCGGAACTGCTGCTGGCCTTTCTCCCCATGGCCCTGGTGTTCCTGGTCTTTGGCCTGCTGCTGCACCTGATCGCGGTGCTGGCCAAGGATTTCGTGGTTCCCATCATGGCGCTCGATGGGGTGGGTGTGATCGAGGGCTGGCGCCGCTTCCTGGCGATCCTGAAACAGAGTCCGGGGAGTCATGCCGGATACATCGCCATGAAGATCGTACTGGCGATTGGCGCATCGGTGATTTTCGGAGTGGCCGCCGCGATCGCGGCCATCTTTGTCATGATTCCCATCGCGATCATCGCCATCGTGGTCGTGATTGCCGCCAAGAGTGCGGGGATGGTGTGGAACGCCCCCACCATTACGGCTGCAATTGTGGCCGGGACGATTGTGGTCGGCGTGCTGATTTATGCGGTGGCCCTGGCCTGCGTGCCCATCGCCGTGTTCTTCCCCGCCTATGCCATGTACTTCCTGGCGGAGCGCTACCCAGCCCTGCACACCCGCCTGTACCCGTCGTATCCGCCGCCTCCTCCCCCGCCGCTCACTCCAGCCCCGGCGCCGATCGGGTAGGACAAGTCGTCAGTCTCCAGTCGTCAGCCTTCAGCCCGGGCTTCCGCTTGCGAGTCCTTGGCCCTCGCTAGCGACTAGCGACTGACGTTTCGTCTCTCGACGCCTTCCGCCGCGCGCCCTTCTCGTGCGTCCACGAGAACCGCCGTCCGATGATGCACTTCACGATCAGGTGGTCGGTGGCCGGCGTCAGTCCCCAACCCACCCCGAAATTGAATTCCCACTTGGGCGAGACATTCAGGTCGATGGTCGGAAAAATCTGGTGCTGCTGCTGCTCGGTGGGGTCGAACTGACTGACCGGCCCGACGCTGCCGTAGTACTCGATGCCGGCAGCGACTTTCTTGGTCACGTCATAGCTGACCTTCACGTTCGGAGAGAATCCCCATCCCTTCGTTACCGTCGGCCCATGCAGCGTGCGGTCAAAGACAGGATTGAAGGCCAGATACCAGGGCCCAAGCGTCTTGTCGATGATGGGCCGCAGTTCGTAGGTCCAGGTGTCGCCGGTGAACCTCGCCTGCGTGTAACCGATCTCCTGCGACAGGCTGAGCCCGACCGGCCAATGCCACTTCTCCGGAATCGCAAGGCGCGGCCGGATGTGGTCGCCCACCCACTGCCAGCCGCCGTTCGGCTGGATGCTGCTGAACACGTAGAAGCCGGTCTCGAACCAGTCGCTGAACCCCTGCGTGATCTCCAGCGTCTCGTGCATGGCGTGGTTCGTGGGCTGGACCCCGTCAACCACCGCCTTGCTACCGTTCACGGTGAGGTTGGAATGGAGCTCCACCATGGTGGTGCGCGGCGGCACCAGTTCCGAGGCATATACCTGGATTTCGTAGTTGTCCTGCGCGCGTGCAAGCCGCACAGCCAGTGTGGTCAGCAGTAACAGCGAGAGGATTCGTCCGGTGCGCATGGGATGACGTGCCGATCGAAGCCGGAAGAACCTGGGCACCTCCGCTGTGCGAGTCGACCCCTGGATTCTAAAGGAATGCCCGCCCGGTTGCAGGGCGTCGCTGCGAGCGCGAAGCGGGCGTCGCGCCGGTCGGCCTCTTGCCGAAGGAACCGGCTGCCGTTCACTGACGGATTGACTCCGCTAGCTGTCGCGCCATTGCCTGACCGGGAACGGACGCGCTACAACCGCCGCGTCCTCATACGTTCTGGGGCGGGGGTTGCTCTTGCAAGCGTTCGAGAAGAAAGTACGAGAAAACTTCGCGCGCCAGGCCTTCATGGCCACCCTCGGCGCAGAGATTCGCCACGTGCAACGCGGCGCCGTCGAGATCCATTTTCCCTTTGCGCCTTCGCTCGCGCAGCAGAACGGATTCGTCCATGCCGGGGCCCTCACCAGCATTCTCGACTCCGCCTGCGGCTATGCCGCCTTGAGCCTGGCGCCCGCAGACCACGACGTTCTCAGCGTGGAGTTCAAGGTGAACCTGCTGGCCCCGGCAGTCGGCGAGCAATTCGTCGCCCGGGCCCAGGTGAAACGCGCTGGAAAGACGCTGACCGTCTGCGCGGCCGATGCTTTCGCGCGGAAGAACGGGGAAGAAAAGCTGGTCGCCACCATGCTGGCCACGATCATGGCGATCCAGCGCGACGCGTAGCGACAGCCGCCCCCGGCGGTCCGGCGGGGCGGAGCTCTGCTGCCGCGCCGCTCTACCCCCGCGCCCGGTTCTTGATCCAGATCGGCGTCCCCACAAATCCGAACGCCTCCCGGATCTGGTTCTCCAAAAAACGCTGGTACGAAAAGTGCAGCTTCACCGCCCGGTCCGTAAACAGAATGAAGGTCGGCGGCGCCACGCTGGCCTGGGTCATGTAGAGGATCTTCACCCGCTGGCGCATAGGGACCGACGCGCGCTCGAAGTCCACCGTCTTCAGGAAGCGATTCATTTCGCCGGTCCCGATCCGCTTGTAGCGCTCGCGCGCGACCTCCTCGAGCAGCGGAAAAATCCTGCCGACGTTCTTTCCCGTATTCGCCGAGATGAACAGCACCGGCGCATAGTTCAGGAACTTCAGCGCCCCGCGCAGCCGCTGCAGATACACGTTCTGGTCATTGGGGCGCTTCGAGTCCTGAATGCGCGCCGCGCGCGCCTGGCTGATGGCCCGCTTCTTGCCGGTCGTGACCAGGTCCCACTTGTTGACCAGCAGGATCAGCGACCGGCCGCTTTCGTGCGCGTATCCGGCAATGGTGGCGTCGAGCGCGCTCACCCCCTCGGTCGCATCGATCAACAGCAGCGCGATGTCGGCCTCCTCCAGGTGCTTGCGCGACATCACCACTGAAAGTTTCTCGGCCATCAGCCGCGTTTTGCCCTTGCGCCGAATGCCCGCCGTGTCCACGAAGCGGAAGTGCTGCCCGTCGCGCTCCACTACCTCGTCGACCGCATCGCGCGTGGTTCCTGGGACGGGGGAGACGATGGCTCGCGACGTCCCCGTGAGCTGGTTCAGCAGCGTGGACTTCCCCACGTTGGGGTGGCCGATGATGGCGACCCTGATTTCAGCAGGCAGCGGATGGCTGGATTCGGCAGATTGCTGCTGGCTGGTCGCTGATGGCGACGCCGTCGTCGGTCGTCGGCCCCCTCGCTCGGCTCGGGGCAGGCTAAGAACGGTCGTTGGCTGACCTTCTCCCTCGGCGCTCTCGGAGGTCAATCCGCCCTGGACCGGCAAGCCCGCCACCAACCCATCCAGCAACTCATCCACTCCCCGGCCATGCTCGGCGGACACCGGAAACACTTCTCGGATCCCAAGGCGGTGAAACTCGCCCAGCAAGCACTCCTGCTTGTCGCTGTCGATCTTGTTGACGGCAAGAAAGAGGGGCTTTCCGGTTTTGCGCAGCAGCCGCGCCAATTCCAGGTCAGGAGCGGCAATTTCGCTGCGGCCATCGACCACCATCACGATCGCTGCCGCTTCTTCCAGCGCCACCCGTGCCTGGCGGAAGATTTCCACGGGGATCAGGTCTTTGTCTTCGGGAATGATGCCGCCGGTGTCGACCACGCGAAACGCTCGTCCCCGCCACTGGCTGTCCCCATAGAGCCGGTCGCGCGTGATGCCGGGTTCGTCGCCGACGATGGCCCGCCGCGAGCCCACCAACCGGTTGAACAGCGTCGACTTGCCGACGTTCGGCCGGCCCACGATGGCAAGGAGCGGAGAGCGCGTTGTCGAATTCGCGGAAACGGCGCCGTAAGTGGAATTCGTTTTGACCGTGGCCAAGAGAGTGTTTGTCCGGCTGGATCACAATCCGCATGGGGGCAGACGCCCTCCTCTGCCCAGCCGGGTGACCGCCCGGCTCGCCTACCGCCGCGGCATAACTCGCCGCGCGGCTGCAGAGGTGAGGTTGCCTGTGCCTGCGTGGTCAGCGAAGCTATTATAGAGACTCCGTGCCGTCCTCCTCCCAGCCCGCAGCTTCCTCCAGTTCGGGCACACCGACCCGCGAGGTCTCCCTGCACAACTTCTTCGCCCCCGGAGGCGTCCTCTCCAGGACCCATCCCGCTTATGAATTCCGCCGCGGACAGTTGCACATGGCCCATGCCGTCGAACAGGCTCTTGCCGAAAAACGGCACCTGATCGTCGAAGCCGGCACCGGCACCGGCAAAACCCTCGCCTATCTGCTGCCCGTAATCCGTTCCGGCAAGCGCGTCATCATCTCCACCGGCACCAAGAACCTGCAGGAGCAGCTCTTTTACAAAGACATTCCCTTCCTCGAGCAGGCGCTTTTCCCCAACGGCGAAGGCAAGCTCCGCGTCTGCTACATGAAGGGCCGCAACAACTATCTCTGCAAGAAGAAGCTCTACGACCTGACCGACCAGCCCGTGCTTTCCGGGCTCGAAGAGATTGAGCACTACCGCGCCATCGCGGCCTGGGAGAAGACCACGCACACCGGCGACCGCGCCGAGCTCGCCTCCCTGCCCGAAGCCAGCGCCCTCTGGCACAAGCTCGACGCGCGCTCCGACACCTGCCTGGGCCAGAAGTGCAGCGCCTTTGAGACCTGTTTCATCACCGAGATGCACCGCCGCGCGCTGGAGAGCGACATCATCATCGTCAACCACCATCTGTTTTTCGCCGACCTCGCCATCAAGCAGGCCTCCGAGTACGCGCCTGATGCCGGCATCCTCCCCGAAGTCGGCGCGGTGATCTTCGACGAGGCCCACGAACTGGAAGACGTCGCCGGCAGCTACTTCGGCGTGGCGGTCAGCAACCAGCGGGTCGAAGAGCTGGCCCGCGACGTGGAAGCCTCGCTCACCCGCAACCAGCTGCTCTCCGCCGCCCTGCTCGGCGCGCTCAAAAGCCTCCGCGACCGCTCCCAGCTCTTCTTTTCCCTGCTGCCCGCCGGCGATGGGCGTTTCGCCTTCGAGAACCGCCGCGAGTTCCTGGAAGAAAACGGCGAAGAGTTCCTGGCCCTGCAACAAGCGCTCGAGCGGCTGGGCGCCGAATTACACAAACTCCCCAGCAAGGCCGAGGAAATCTTCACGTTTTCCCGCCGCGCGCGCGAGTTGCAGGTGCAGCTCGGTTTCCTGATGGAATCCGAGGACCGCAACACCGTCTTTTGGATCGAGCGCAGGGGGGTTTCCCCACAGAGACACCGGGACCCGGTGAAATCAAAAGACATTGCCTCCCAGACCCGGGGCACTGCCGGCGGACGCCGCCACAACGTCTACCTCCAGGCCACCCCCATCGACGTTGCCCCCATCCTCAAGAACACGCTCTTCGAGCAACTCGAAACCGCCGTGCTTACCTCCGCCACCCTGGCCGTGAGCGGCGGCTTCGCCTACGTGAAAAAGCGCCTGGGTGTCGAGCATGCCCGCGAACTGGTCCTGCCTTCGCACTACGACTATCCGCGGCAAGCGTTGTTCTACGTCCCGCCCGACCTGCCCGATCCGCGCACCCCGCAGTTCGCCGCCAAGGCCTCCGACCGCATTCGCCGCATCCTCGAAGTCACGCGCGGCCGCGCCTTCGTGCTCTTCACCAGCTACGCACAAATGCAGGAGATCTACCAGCGCCTGCTCGGCGAATTAGAATTCCCCATGCTCCTGCAGGGCGACGCCCCCAAAAGCGCCCTGCTCGAGGAATTCCGCCTGACCCCGCACGCGGTGCTGTTCGGCACGTCTTCTTTCTGGCAAGGCGTCGACGTGCAGGGCGAACAGCTGAGCTGCGTCATCATTGACCGCCTGCCCTTTGCCGTGCCCAGCGATCCGGTGGTCGCCGCCCGCGTCAAGGCCATCGACGCCGAGGGCGGCAACGCCTTCTTCGACTACCAGGTCCCGGCCGCGGTCATCACCCTGAAACAGGGCTTCGGGCGCCTCATCCGTTCGCTCCACGATCGCGGAGTGCTCACCCTGCTCGACAATCGCATTCTGAAAAAGGCCTACGGCCGCCTGTTCCTGGAAAGCCTCCCCAACTACCGCCGCACCACCGACCTGCGGGAAGTCGAGGAATTCTTCGGGCAATAGAGCGCGGGGAGGGACAGGCGCCCTCGCCTGTCGCTTCGCGTGAAGCCCGGTAAGGCATTTGGGCGGCGTCGTTTCCGGGTCCCGCCCTCAGCACCGTTTCCCGACCCTGCCTCCAGCACGCCCTTCCTGGTCCCGCCTCCGCCGGCCCCTTGGTTCAGCAGGACCACGTTTCCTCGCGTAAAATAAACGATCAGGTTCACATCCGCGGAGGCGCCAGTTCCCGCCCTCCGCCGGGGGATTCATGTACGAGGTCACCGTCGAAGACACGTTTGCCGCGGGCCACTACCTGCGCAATTACAAGGGTAAGTGCGAGAACCCGCACGGGCACAATTACAGGGTGCGGGTCACGCTCGCCGGCAAGGAACTCGACAAGGCCGGCCTGCTGCTCGACTTCAAAGACCTGCGCGAGGTCATGAAGCACGTCATCGAGCGCCTCGACCATCAGATGATCAACGACGTGGCCCCGTTCACCGAAATCAATCCCTCCGCCGAAAACCTGGCCCGGTACTTTTATGACCAGACCAACGGGCGGCTGAAGAACGTCACCAACGGCCGCGTCTTCGTGCGCGAGGTGACGATTTTCGAAACCGATACGACGACGGCAAAATATTCCGAGTGACAGGCCCGACGGGCGTCCTCGCCCTCATCCCCGGCGACCGAGCGCCGACAACCGACGAATCGCCCTGGCAACGGGCAGCTGCTCATGCTTATCACCGAAATCTACAAATCGCTGCAGGGGGAATCCACCTACGCCGGCCTGCCCTGCGTGTTCGTCCGCCTCACAGGCTGTAACCTGCGCTGCTCCTGGTGCGACAGCGAATATACGTTCACCGGAGGACACCGCATGACGGGCGAAGAGGTCCTCGACAAAGTCGCGCGCCTCAGCCCCAACGCCGGACTGGTCGAAATCACCGGCGGCGAACCCATGCTGCAGGAGCGTGAACTCGTGCCGCTCATGCAGCAACTGCTCGACGCCGGCCATACCGTACTGCTTGAAACCAGCGGGGAGCGTCCGCTGGCGCGGGTTCCCAAAGCCGTAGTCAAGATCGTAGATGTCAAGTGCCCGCACTCGGGTGAACCCGACACCTTCGACCTGGCGAACCTCCGCGCGCTCTGCCCCCAGGACGAAGTAAAATTCGTCATCAGTGACCGCGAAGACTACGAGTTCGCCCGTGACTTCACCCGCCAGCACGCTTTGCCGGCCCAGGTGAATGCGGTGCTCTACTCGCCGGCATTCCGCAAAGATGCGAGCGGCCTTCGCTCGGCAGCCCATTGCCTGCTCGACCCCCAGCTTCTGGCCGAGTGGATGCTGGCGGACAACGTTCCAGCGCGCCTGAACCTGCAGATCCACAAGTTTATCTGGGACCCGGCGCTCAAGGGAGTCTGACCCCGGTTGGGGAGCTTTTCCCCATCGCCGCCGCAGGGGCGGCGAAGAATCGCCAGCGTGCTCCTGGATTTCCGGCACAGCAAGGGACGGTTCCCCCCATCGCCCTGAAGGGGTGTCTGCCTGTAGCCCGGCGCTTCAGCGTCCGCAGGGACGCCTGAAAGGTTTCCCCATCGACTGGTCACTGTCCCCTGAGCGAGGCCGGATGCCCCCGGGACAGCCGGCAGGACCCTCCGCTCAGGGCAACTCGCCCGCGCTGCAATCTCACCCCACCAGCTTTTCCATTTCTTTCTCTTCGATTACCGGGACCCCGAGTTCTCTCGCTTTATCCAGCTTTGAGCCCGCGTCACTCCCCGCCACCACGTAGTCGGTTTTCTTGCTGACCGACCCGGAGACCCGGCCGCCGGCGTCTTCGATCATTTTCTTGGCTTGGTCGCGGGAGTAGTTGGCCAGGGTCCCGGTCAGCACGAAGGTCTTGCCGGCGAGTCTGGTGCCGCGTTCGCGCTTCTTGCCCGTGAAGGTCAGGCCGGCGTCGCGCAGGCGCTTCACTAATTCGCGATTGCGCGGTTCGTCGAAGAATTCGCGGATACTCTCGGCGATTCGCGGTCCCACTTCGTTCACTTCTTCCAGTTGCTCCAGGCTGGCGTCCATGAGAGCGTCCATGGAGCCGAAATGCTCGGCGAGGAACTGTGCCGTGCGCTCGCCCACCATGCGGATGCCGAGGCCGTAGATGACGCGCTCCAGGGGGAGCGTCTTCGACTTCTCGATTTCGTCGAGGATGTTCTGGGCAGACTTGTCGGCGAAGCGCTCCAGGCCCAGCAGGTCCTTCTTGGTGAGGTCATAGATGTCGGCGACGTTCTTGACCAGTCCGCGTTCCAGCAGTTGCGCAACCAGCGCCTCGCCCATGCCGTCGATGTTCATCACGCCCCGCGAGGCGAAGTGCAGGATCGTGCCCATGAGTTTGGCCGGGCAGTTCGCGTTCACGCAGCGGTAGTCGACCTCTCCTTCGGTTCTCACGACCTTGGTCCCGCAAACCGGGCATCTCTCCGGCATGTGGAAGCTCTCGTGCCCCCGGGGATGGTCTTTGTCGTCGATGACCTTGGTGACCTTGGGGATGACGTCGCCGCCGCGCTCCACCTGCACCCAGTCCCCGATTTTCACCCCCAGGCGCTCGATTTCGTCCATGTTGTGGAGGGTGGCGTTGCGCACAGTCGTGCCGCCGATGGCGACCGGCGCCAGCTCGGCGACTGGCGTGAGCTTGCCCGTGCGGCCGACTTGCACCCGGATGCCCTCGATTCTGGTAATGCCCGCCCGGGCCGCGTACTTGTAAGCGATGGCCCAGCGCGGGGCTTTGCCGGTGAAGCCGAGTTCGTCCTGCAGGGCCGTGCGATCGACTTTGATCACGACCCCGTCGATCTCGTAGGGCAGTGTCTCGCGCTTCTCCTCCCAGTGCAGGATGAACTTCCACACCGCTTCCATGTCCTTCGCAAGCTTGCGGTGTGGATTGACCTTGAAACCCGCGGCTTCGAGGGACTCGAGCGTTTTCCAGTGGCGGTCGCAGTACGTGCGTCCGTTTTGCAGGAGGATGTAGGGGAAAAAGTCGAGCCGGCGCTGGGCGGTGACGCTGGCATCGAGCTGGCGCACGGTGCCCGCGGTCGCATTCCTGGGATTGGCGAACAGCGACAGCCCTTTGGCCTCGCGGTCTTCGTTCATCTTCTGGAAGGCGGCGGTGGGCATGAGCAGCTCGCCGCGCACTTCGAAGCTCGCGGGCATCCCGGCTTTCTTGAGTTTCTCGTTCGCGATGATGAGGGGGATGGAACGCACGGTGCGCACATTGAGGGTCACGTCCTCGCCCACCGAGCCGTCACCCCGCGTAATGCCGCGGACCAGCCTGCCGTCTTCGTAGATCAGGGCCAGCGACATGCCGTCGAGCTTCAGTTCGCACACGTATTCCACGTCGTTGCGGCCGCTGAGTTCGTGAACGCGGCGCTCCCAGTCGCGCAGCTCCTCCTCGCTGTAGGTGTTGTCGAGCGAAAGCATGGGCGAGGAGTGCTCGACCTTCACCACGCCTTCGCGCGGCTTGCCGCCCACGCGCTGGGTGGGGGAATCCGGTGTGATGAGCTCGGGATGCTCGGCTTCGAGCTGCTTGAGCTGCTCCATCAGCCGGTCGAAGTCGAAGTCGCTGATTTCGGGATCGTCGAGAACGTAATAGCGGTACTCGTGGTGGCGGATCGTGTCGCGCAGGGATTCGATCTTCTTCTGGATGTCCTTGCTGGCGCCGGGCATGCAAGGAAATTATAGACGGGGCAGATTGAGTCCAGAGTGCCGCGCTCTTCTGTTTCGACGGTCGCCGATTTTCACTCCGAGCGAAGCGCGGAACCTGTCCCTCCCCTGTGTTGGGATAAGAACAATGTTCCCCCTCTCTGCTTGGGCTCGCGCGTCGGAATGACCACGGTTCGGAGGCGGCCGAGCCACTCGAGCGAGGCTTTCCAACTCCCAGTTCGCTACACCAGGTCCTCCACCTTCAGCGTGTTGGCGCCACCCTTCCACGATGAGTTGAGCTGCTTTTCGACGAAGCTGGCGTCATAGTCGCGGCCCTGCTTCTTCAGCGCCTGCTGTAGACCATAGAGGGAGCGCGGGTTGCGCGGGTTGCGGTCGAGGTCGTCGCGGAAGGTTTTCTCCGCGGCGGAGGTGTCGCCCTTCAGGAGCAGCGCGGCGCCGAGGGATTCGCGCACGGGGAAGAACCAGTCGGGCGGTTCGCCGTATTTCAGAGTGTCCTGCACGGCGACAGCTTGCTGCAGCTGGGCGATGGCGCCGTCGGTGTCGTGCCTGGCCAGGGCCACCTTGGCGCCCAGGACGCTCTCTGCGATCTTCATGATGTCCTTGGCCTTGTTGTTGACGGGCATGGCGAACACCATGTCTTCAGGAGTGGCCTTCTCGGCGTCGGCGACGATCTGGTATTCCGCTTCCGCGGCTTCGACCTTGCCCTGGCCGGCCAGGGCCATGCCGCGCGCGAAGTGCCAGAACACGGTGGTGATCTTCATCTCGGGATCGGGCTGTTTTCTGGCCAGGATTTCGTCCCACTTGTGGAAGCGCACATCGACCGCGAGGGGAATGGTCATGAAGCCCTCCAGCGGCGGCATCTCCTTTACGCCCGGGGCGACGTGCTGCTCCAGCAGGTCGGCGTTTTTCTTGGCCTCGGCGTAATCGCCGTTCATCGACGCGCACATGGCGATGAAGTGCAGGTTATGGCTGTAGTACATCATCGGGTAGATGCCCTGCACTCCGCTGGCTTTGATGTAGGCGCGATCGACTTCCGCCGCCCGTTCGTTGGTCTTGACGGCGGACTCATAGTCGCCGGTGCGAATGTAGACGTGAGCGGGCATGTGCACAAGGTGCCCGGCGTTGGGGGCCAGGGCGGCCAGTTTGTTGGCGCCGGCCAGGGCGCGCTCGGGATTGCGCGAGGCTTCGACGGCATGAATGTAATAATGCACCGCGCCCATGTGGTCGGGATCGCGCTTGAGCACCGATTCCAGCTTGGCCACGATTTCTTCGGTTCCCTCTTCCGGCGTGCCGTCGACGCGCCAGAGGCCCCAGGGATGCAGGTTCATGCCCGCCTCGGCAAACAGGGTGGCCGCATCGAGGTCATCGGGGAAGTTCTTCACGACCTCGCGCATGGCGTCGCGGTAGTCTTCGGCGGCCTTGCGGCGGTCGGCCTTGGGGTCAGCAGGGAAGCGCTTGGCCATGGCCTGGATGTAGGCCTTCTCGCTGGAGGACGCGCCGCCGGAAAGGTCGGAAGCTTTCTGAATGGCGTCGTGCGCCTGCTGGAAACGCTCGTCGCTGGCAGGGTCGTTGTAGTTTGGGCCGACGGCCTCGGCGATTCCCCAGTAGGCGATCGCGAGTGTTGGGTCGAGTTCGGCGGCGCGCTGGAAAGAACGCGCGGCTTCGTCGTGGTTGAAGGCGTAGATCAGGCGGAGGCCCTGATCAAAGAATTGCTGCGCCTCCGCGTTCCTGGTGGAGACGGGATGATGCAGGTTGCTCAGGCCGGTCATCATGGTAGCGGGCTTGGCTGCCGGTGCATGCGGGTGTTCCTGGGCCGCAATCCGCAGGCAGGCACAAGTCATGAGCAGCGCGAGGCTGAACTTCAGAGTGCGAAGGTCCATCGCAAAATCCTCCAGGGTCGAAATTTCGAGATTATGACTGGCCGGAAATGTCCCTTGAAATACCAGCGAGCCGGGATGCCGGAACCGCCAATTCCAGAGGGGGCCCCAAGGAATAGGCAAAGCTTAGTGGAAGGGAGTCGTCGCACGCAATACGACGGCGGAGTCCTGTTAAGCTAGGGGCCGAAAGCCGGCGGAGTTTCGTTACAAACACCAGCACTGGCCTGCTTATGCGCGCGAGTTTCTCGGTTGTGCCCCGGATTTGTAGACCAGACCAATACCGGCGAGGCCGGGGCTGAGTCGCATGCGCAAAACAGTCCTGCTGTACAACGCACGGTCGGGCCGGCGGCAGCGCAACCATCGAGAGAACGATCTGCAGACTGCTTTGAAGCTCCTTGCCGGCGCGGGAGTGCAGGCGGCGCTGGTACGCACGCAATCCAGCCAGGATGCGAGCGAGCAGGCGAGCAAGGCGATTGCCGCAGGCTGCGACACGGTATTCGCCTGCGGGGGCGATGGCACGGTGCACGATGTGCTGCAAGGCATGGTGGGCTCGCCGGCGGCGCTCGCCATCCTTCCCATGGGAACCGCAAATGCGCTGGCGCACGACCTGCAACTTCCGCGCCATCCGGGCCTGGCGGTCCAGGCGGCTCTGGCCGCGGTGCCCCGCCGCGTCGCCCTCGGACGGATCGCGGCGCGCGCCCTGGACGGAACGCCGGTCTCCCGATTCTTTACCGTGGCGGTTGGGATCGGGGTCGACGCGCACCTGTTCTACAAGCTGAACACATCGACCAAGCAGAAGCTGGGCATGGCCGCCTACTATGCCAAGGCCTGGAACCTGTGGTTCACGCATCGCATGGAGCGCTTCCAGGTGGAATGGAGCGGCGGGGGGAATGGGCCGGCGGCGCATTCCGGGGTGACGGAACTGCTGGCGGTGCGCATTCGCAATTTCGGCGGCGTGCTGCGGGAACTTGCCCCCGGCGCTTCCCTGGAGCGCAATGACCTGCGGCTGGTCATTTGCCGCAGTGCGAGCCGGCTTTCGTACCTGCATTATGTCGTACGCGGCCTGCTGGGGCGGAGCTGGCAAGTCCCGGGAGTCGAGCTGGCGCACGCGGAGACGGTGAGCTGCAAGTATGCGCTGGAAGACGGTGGCGCGCTGCTTGGGACGCGGGTCTACGTGGAGGCCGATGGCGAGCTGCTGGGAACCTTGCCCGCGGAAATTACCATGGTGCCCGATGCTCTCACGCTCCTGGTACCCAAGCCGTAGAGCTCGGAACCCCGCGCAGAGTTTCGCGATCCCCCGGTTGCTGCCGGGCAGGAGGCGCAGGGGCCGGCGGCGCGGGTCGGGCTACACGCCGAACTGGCGGAAATGATGGTCCATGTGCAGGTAGCCCCAGCGCATCCATTCGGCCTCCGACATGGGTCCGAAGATGGGGTGAGGCTGCCAGTGAAAATCGCGGGGCTGACGGGTAAAGCGATCGAGCAGGCGCACCAGTTCGCGGCGGTCGTTCTCAAAGTCTGTGGGCCGCGTGCCCCCCGCGTCGGCGTCGACTTCGGGGCGCGTGGGAGTGCCTTTCGGCCAGGGAAACGGCAGCTCGAGGGCGAACCACTTGACGAACCAGGCCGGCATGGGGATGGGGGTCACCTGGACCCGCGTGAGCTCCCAGGACTTTTCACCGAGGGTCACGCGGAAGGAGTCGGCCAGATGGCAGATCATTTGTGGCGCCGACATTGTTCCCCACCGCCGGGTGGCGGCGGGCTGAATCTTTTCGAGGCGGGCGATGATCTGTTGCTTGTCGGCTGAGTTGCTGAGCGTGCGTTTCGCCATGCGTCCATTAGATGGAGGAAGCGGCCGTCAAGGCAAGGGCCGACACAAAAAATTGCATTTCGCGTTCGCCACCGCATCGCCTGGAGGACTTTGGAACCGATCACGCACTTCCTGACCGGCGCGTGCCTGGGGCGCGCCGGGTTGAATCGCAAGACGGCGCTGGCGACCGCCACCATGACCCTGGCCGCCGAGGCGCCGGACCTCGATGTCTTCAGCCGGCTGTGGGACGGACCGGTGTTCAGCTTCGCCCATCACCGCGGCTTCACGCACTCCTTTCTCGGCCTGGTCCCGGTCTGCGGGGTCGTGGTCGGGTTCCTGTACCTGGTGTGGCGGATTCGGGGGCGAAAGACCAACATCCCGGACCTGCCACCGCGCTGGGGAATGCTGTTTGGGTTCGCCTACATCGCCGGGCTCAGCCATATTCTGCTCGACTACACGAACAACTATGGCGTGCGCCCCTTCTGGCCGTTCTGGGAGAAGTGGTATTCGTGGGACATCGTGTTCATTGCCGAGCCACTGCTCTGGCTGGCCTTAACGGCCGGGTTGGTGGTGCCGGGTCTGTTCGCCCTGATCCGGGAAGAAGTCGGTCAGCGCCGGGAGGGCTTGCGCGGACGAACGGCCGCGATCCTGGCGCTGGCCGCCATGGTGTTGCTGTGGGGACTCCGCGATTTCGAGCACCGGCGGGCCGTGGCCGCGCTCGCGGCCCGCACCTACGAAGGGGCCGATCCGCAGAAGCTTGGCGCCTACCCCACTTACATCGATCCCTTTACCTGGCACGGCGTGGTCGAGACCAGGAACTTTTTCGCGCTCGCCGATGTGGACTCCCGGACTCCGGAGGTCGACCCCCAGGGCAAGATGCAAATCCACTACAAGCCCGCCGAGACGCCGCTGACCATGGCAGCCAAGCGCTCGTATCTGGGCAGGGTGTATTTGGACTGGGCCGCCTTTCCGATCACCGAGACGGCCGCGACGCCGGAGGGGGGGTGGATCGTGGAATTCCACGATCTGCGCTTTGATGCGCCCCTGCGCCTCGGCGGCCGGCGGCCGCTCAGCGCGGGAGTGCAGTTGGATCGCGACGGCCATGTGGTCCGGGAGTTCATGGGAGCGGTGGCGCAGCCGGCCCCGGATTAGGCACAATTGAAATCGAATTTCATTTTCTTAAAGCTTATCTTTGCGCCAGAAAGCCCCAGGATCGACGACTGACCCCTTGGATGACTTGAACCATCACCCGGCCCTCGAAACGCGCCTATAAGCGCTCTAAACGCGATTAATGGGCATTCTGGAAGCTGGTCGCGACCTGGTTTCCGAGCTGAGGGGGAGCTTTCGCGGCAAAGTTTCATCATAGCATTGAGCTAAGCTATTGAAGAAGCAGAGGTTGTGCCCGGATTGCACTTTCTCTGGTGCAAAACCCGCCGGTACGGGCCCTGGCCAACCCGAACAGGCCGTTCAGCTCGGCTTGTCCTTCCGAGGCCGGGCGCAGCGCGGCAGGGCCCCGCTTGACGCTTTCGGCGCACCGCGCCACAATCATAATTCGCTTTCGAGGTGATGCATGCTGGCTTACTGGTTTGTGGCCCTGGCAGTTGCCGTCCGACTGATGCCCCATCCTCTGGCGTTTACTCCGGTGACGGGGGCGCTGCTCTACTTCGGAGCGCGTGGGCCGCGGCGCCAGGCTTGGGTCCCGGTTGTGCTGCTGATGGGGTCGGACCTGATCCTAAACCGATTCGTTTACGCCTACCCGTTCACGATGGACCAGGTGGCCAGCTGGATCTGGTACGCAGCAATGTTGTGGGTTGGCGGCAGGATGCGGGACCGCGTGAATCCCTTGACGGTGGCGGGCTCGGCGCTGGCCGGATCGGTTTCGTTTTTCCTGTTCAGCAACTTCAGCTCGTGGCTGACCTGGACCGACATGTATCCCCGGACCCTGGCGGGACTCATGGCCTGCTATGCCGCAGGCGTTCCGTTCTTCCGGCGCGCGCTGCAAGGCGATCTGCTGTTTACCGGCGCGATGTTCGCCCTGCCGGTGGTAGCTCATTCGCTGGCCGAAGTGTTCGAGAAGGCCGGGGACCGGGCGGCGGCCGCGTAGCTTTCCCTGCCTGCCCTGGTCCGGCGAAGGGTTCGCCCGCGAACCAGGTTCCACCGCAGAATCCCTGAGGACGCAGAGGGACACTCTCTCGGGCCGCTAGCTTTTTTGACCGGGTCCGATCTCCGGCTGGACGCCCCCCACACCGGCAGCCCTTCCGCGACGCTGCAGTCCCCTCCAGATCAAGAGTCCCACGGCGATGGCCACGCCGATTCCGGCAAAGAACCAGGCGCGATGCTGCTGGTAAACACCAGCAATCAGGTGGATGACCTGCGGGCCGAAGGAAAGAACCAGCAGGGCCAGCGCCAGGAACCGGACGACCCTTCCCGCGAACACGGCGCCCAGAAAATGCAGGATGTGCATTTCGAAGGCCGAGGCCGCCAGCACGAACAGCTTGAACGGGGTCGGCGGGGGCAGCATCGCGGGGAACATGACCGCCCAGAACTGGTGGTGCTCAAACGAGGCATGGATTTTGGCAAAGCGTTCCGCCGGGATGCGCTTGCGCACCAGGGTCTCGCCACCGAAATAGCCAATCCCATAGATCACCAGGCTTCCCAGGGCCGAGCCAGCCGAGGCGGTCAGCACGTAAAACAGAAAGTGGCTGCGGTCCTTGTAAACATAGCTGGCAACGACCGCGTCGATGGGCAAGCCGAACAGGGAGCCATCGACGGCGGCGATGGCAAACACTCCCCATGGCCCCAGCGGAGCGAGTACCGCCCAGATCGCGTCGCTGTATCTCTTGAGAATGTGCTTGACCGTATTCAAGGGAGAATTCCGAGTGTACGCGAGGGGGCGAGCCTGACGCTACGAACTACGAGCCATCGGGGAGGTGATGGCTCGCAGTCGGCAACTCGCAGCTACTGCCTGGGAAAGGTGGGGTCGGCCTTGACCTCAAGGATCTGCTTGGTATGGCGCTCGCTAGGGGCGGCAATGAACCAGACCCACTCGCAGCCATCCATCTTCTTGCCCAGGGGGCTGTCGATGGCGTGATCGCGCAGGCCGGGAGTCTTGTTCAGGAAGTCTTCGGTGGTGGCGCGGGCTTGCTCGAAGTGCTTGAGCGAAGCCTCGGGAGAGCCCAAGCGGTTGGTGGGCTTGAGCGGTTCCGGGGCCTGGGCCTTGTGGGAGCGGTCGGGGATCATCTTCACGACCATCTCGTCAATCCCGGCGACGTTTTCGCCCGCGGGACGCGCCGGTCCCGCCATTACCTTCTCGACGATCATGCCGCGGATGTAATCCTCTGCGGAGGCAAGGTGCTCGGTCACTTCGGCGACCGACCAGCGATCGGGCGCGGGTTTGAAGTTCCATTGCGCGGCCGAAAGCCCCCTGGTCGCGTCGAGCACACCCTGCCTGGTCGATTCCAGATACTGGATGGCTTTGTCGCTTCGACAGGCGACAGGGACTGCGCCGGCGCCGCAAGCGTTGCCAGAACGAACGTTGCCAGAACAAGCCATGCGGGGACTGCAACTTTCCACAGCTTGCGCATCAAAGACTTCTCCTTTTTGAGCAAAGTCGCACGTCTGCCTGTTCGATTGCCACGGGGGAATGGTTCCCTTGATGGTGGAGACCCTGACCCCGAGCCCGCTGAGGCCGGGGCACATCTTACACGAGCGGGAAGTCTCAGGGGTGTTTCGTGTGTCCGCTCAATAATTCAAGCGCATGCGGGATGAGGTCGAGGACCGACTCCAGCGATTCCACCGCGCCCGAGGGTTTGCCGGGAAGATTCAGAATGACGGTCTGGCCGCGCACGCCACAGACGGCACGGCTGAGAGCGGCGAACCGGGTGGTCCGGGCGCCTGCGGAGCGCATGCGCTCGGCGACGCCTTCGAGCAGGCGCGGGCAGACGGCGCGCGTGGCCTCGGGGGTGACATCCCGAAGCGCGACGCCGGTGCCGCCGGTGGTGACCACGAACCGGGCCTGTCCGCTCAAGCGAACCAGGGCCTCGCGGATCGCGCTTTCTTCGTCGGGAACGATTTCGCGCGCGATGATGCGGAAGTTTTTCTTTTCCAGGGCCGCGGCCACAGCGGGGCCGCCGAGGTCTTCGCGCTCGCCGCGGAAGGAGGAATCGCTGACGGTGAGGACGGCGGCGGTGAGCTCAGGTGTCGAGGAGGACATCTTCTTCCTCGGCCTTATCTCGTTCGCCGGCGTCGCGGTTGGACTCGTCGAGCAGGCGCAACCCTTCCATCAGCAGGCCCTGGGTGTTGAGCTGGGTGCTGCTCTCGGTGGTCTTGCCTTCGAAGTCGAGTTGGAAGTTGCCGCCGGTCCAGCGCAGGACCTTGAAGACGGCGGGATCGCCCTTCAGCTCGCCGTAGACGGCGTGGACGACCTGGCCGTCTTTGAAATAAACATCGCACTTTTCGTCGTCCCGGGTAAGGGAGAGCAGGCAGCTCTTGCGGCCCATTTCGAGCGATTGCATGAGGTCGATGACGTTCATCTGCGCCAGGCTGCCGCGCAGCACGCCGTCGGAGGGCGCGGCCTTGGTCATCTTCTCGAGCGCGATTTTGTCGATGACGCGCTTGATGCGGCGGGTGGCTTCCTTCAGGAAAAACGGCTTTTCGACGAAATCGTCGACCGGGTCCTGCGTGGCCAGGCGTTCGTTGATATCGGTCTTGGTGGCGAGGATGATGGCCGAGAAGTTGGCGGTGGCGGGGCGGCTGCGCAGCTTTTCGATGAGCTGGCGGCCGTCCATGCCGGGCATGCGGTAGTCGGTAACCAGCAGGTCGGGAGGATCGTCGACGGCCTTGAGCAGCGCATCGGCGGCATCGGTGGCGGTGGCCACCTGGCCCAAGAGCGAAAGAGACCCCTTCAGCATCCCCAGGATCATAGGGTTGTCGTCGACCAGCAGCACTTTGACGTTCGTCGACATGCCTGGTTAAGACTTCGCGCAGCGGCGGACGTAATCGCCGCTGTTGCCGCCGGACTTGCGCTCCAGCACCACTTCGCGGATTTCGATGCCCTTGTCGAGCGCCTTGCACATGTCGTAGACGGTCAGGGCAGCGATGCTGGCCGCGACCAGCGCTTCCATTTCCACGCCGGTGGTGGCCGTGGTGGTAACTTTTGAGGTAATAGCGACGCCATTCTCGCACAGCCGCATATTCACATCAACGTGGGCCAGCGGCAGCGGATGACACATGGGGATCAGGCTGGATGTCTGCTTGGCCGCCATGATGCCGGCCAGGCGCGCGACTTCGAGCGGATCGCCTTTAGGATTGCGGGGCAGGGCCTTCAGCACCGCCGGCTTGAGGGCGACGAAGGCGCTGGCCTCGGCCTGGCGGCGGGTGATCGACTTCGAGCTGACATCAACCATGCGCGCCTTGCCGCTGCGGTCGAAGTGGGAAAGTTTGCGGGGCATGAAGAGTTCCATCTTACAGGGAGACGAGGCCGGGAACTCAACTTTCCCGGGTCAGAGTTCCAGGATGGCCGCCGCGAACAGGTGCCCAGCTGTAATTGCGAGCCACGTGAAGAATCCAGGTCTTGGCGGGCAGGACCGTGAGCAGATTCCTCCTGTCTGGCTTGGCTCGCGCGTCGGAATGAGAACCGGAAGTGGGGCCGTACTTCGGGGAAGCTTGGATACCATGAACCTCTGGCACTTCGACAGGTTGCATTACCTCAGCAGCACCGCCGCCCACTCCCCGGGGTGGATTTTCTCGCGGTCGGGCGGAATCACTACATAGCAGTTGGCGCGGCCCATGCTGGCGACATCGCCGGAGCCGTGCCATCCCGCCAATTCCACTTGGGCGTCTTCGAATTCGCCGAAAAGCAGGCCGGGAAGAAAACGCGTCAGGCCGGTCTTGGTCTTGATCTCGGACTTCAGGCGGGCGTGCAGGAAACGCAGGGGATCCACGCGAGCCCCGCACAGGGCGTCGAGCATGGGGCGGACGAAGAGCTCGAACGTCACCATGGTGGAGATCGGGTTTCCCGGCAGGCCGAAGAAGTAACGGCCCAGGGCGCGGCCGAAAACCACGGGCCGTCCCGGCTGAATCTGGGCCCCGGTGAAGAAGAACTCGGCGCCAAGTTCGGCCAACACCTGCTCGACAAGGTCATATTTCCCCATGGAGACGCCGCCGGTGAGCAGCACCAGATCGCTGTGAAAGGCGTTCTGGAACGCGGCGCGCAGCTCGCCCATGTCATCGCGCACGATGCCCGGCAAAACGGGAACGCCCCCGGCGGCTTCGACCTGGGCGGCAAGCGAGTAGGTGTTGGAATTGCGGATCTGGCAGGGCGCTGGCTGCTCGCGCAGTTCGATCAGTTCATCGCCGGTGGCGGCGATGGACACTCTCGGGCGGCGGAAGACGGAGAGCTGCGACTTGCCGACCGACGCCGCGATGGCGATGGCGCGGTAGTCGATGCGAGCGCCGGGCTCGAGCAGCTTCTGTCCCTGCCGCGCCTCCGAGCCTGCGGGGACGATATTGTCGCCACGGGCTACGCCGCGGGTGATGGTGACGGTGTGGCCGTCCTGCGACGTGTACTCCACCATGACGACGGCGTCGGCGCCATCGGGAGCGGGAGCGCCGGTCATGATGGCGGCGGCCTGGTGTTCGCCGACGGCTGCCGGCATGTCTTCCTGCGAGGCGCCGGCCTTAATTTCTCCGATCACTTGCAGTCTGGCGGGAAGGCTGGCCAGGTCGGCGGCGCGGACGGCGTAGCCGTCGCGCATGGCGCGGCGAAAGGGAGGAAAATCGCGGTCGGCGAAAATCGGCTCGGCGAGGACGCGATGGGCACAGCTGAGCAGTTCGAGGGTCTCCACGCCGCCCGGCCGAACTTGGGCCGCATGCTGCTCGACGATGTGGCGAGCTGCCTGGAAGGTCGGGACCGGGGGCGGGTTCGGCACGGCAGCCATGCCGTTGATGATACGTGGAAGCGGGCGTCAGCCTCCAGTCAGGAGTGGCGCTGGCAGACGGAAGCCGCGCGCCCGGCACCGCGACGGGCGACTATTTCGCCAGCTCTTGCCCCAGCACGGCCGCATTGCTGGCGAACGAGACGCCGGTTTCGAGGTCGACCAAGCCGTTGCGAACAAGTTTGGCGATCTCGCTGTCGAACGACTGCATGCCGTCGGCTTCGCCGGCCTTGATGGCATCCAGCAGGGTCTTGCCGTCGTGCTCCCCTTTTTCGATGCACTCGCGGGTGCGGCCGTTGGACTTGACGATCTCGAACACGGGCACGCGCCCGCTGCCATCGGCACGGGGGATGAGCCGCTGTGAAATGATGAAGCGGAAGGTCTTGGCGAGGCGCTCACGCACGGTTTTTTGTTCCTCGGGGGCGTAGGCGCCGACGATGCGCTCGACGGTCTTTGACGGGTCCACGGTGTTCAGGGTGGAGAACACGATCAGCCCCATGTCGGCGGCTTCGAGCACCATCTCGATGGTTTCGCGGTCGCGCATCTCGCCGACGAAAATGACTTTGGGCGCCTGGCGGAGGGCGGCGCGCAGGGCCAGGGCGAAATTCGGGGTGTCGCTGTGCAACTCGCGCTGATGAATGGTCGAGCGCTTGTGGTTGTGCAGGAACTCGATCGGGTCTTCGATCGTGATGATGTGAAAATCGCGCTCGCGGTTGATGCGGTCAAGGAGCGCGGCGACGGTGGAACTCTTGCCCGAGGATGTGGGGCCGGTCACCAGCACGATGCCGTTGCGCAGGTTGGCCACGTCGCCCAGGTGCGAGGGCAGGTGCAGCGAGGCGAACTCGGGAATCTCGGTGGGGATCACGCGCATGACGACTGCGCAGCTGCCGCGCTGGATGAAGGCATTCACACGGAAGCGGGCCAGTCCGGGCAGTCCATAGGAAATGTCGCAGGAGCCCTGCTCGCGCAGCGTGTTAATGGCCTGCTTGTTGTTGCCGATGAGGTCGGCGGCGATGCGGCGGGTGTCATCCGCGGTGAGCGCCGCCAGGCCTTCCATGTGCACAGGCACGAGCTGGCCGAGCACTTCGACCTGGGGAGGCCGGCCCGGGGAGAAGATCAGATCACTGACCTTTTCCGACGCGCGCAACATCGCGGCCAGCAGCGCCTGTGTCGGCACTGCGCCCGGAGGATGGGTTCCCTCCAGCGACACCGAAATCGGGGCTACGCCCGTTGCAGCCATGGCCTTGTCCTCACACCTGCAGAATTGTGCCTTGCCACAGTGGGAGCCCAGCGAGAACCGGGGGAACTCTGGCTTTAGTGTAGGGCCGGAAGGGCAATCGGCGAAGAACGGAAGGTAGGTGCCCAAAAGTAACCTGGGGTGGGGTTACCGGCGAGGAAGCGACCCGTCCTGGCAAGCAAAGAGATCTGGGATCCGGCGGGATTTATCGGGAATCGGCATGCCTTGCGACCGACCGGGAGCGGTGAGGGGAAACGAACCAAAAGCAAGGGGCGGCCTTCAGGCCGCCCACGTTGTAGATGTTATGGACCGCTACTTCTTGCTTGCGGCTGCCTTCTCTTTCTTTTTGTTGAAGACGGTTTCTACGGAAGCGCCGATGCTGGCCAGCATGTCTTTGGCGGCCTGGGCGTAGGTGCCGGTGGGAGCCAGTTCCAGGTACTTATTGAACGACTCGGCGGTGCCATCGGGAGCGACCATCTTGTCGCCCTTGAGGGTGGCCTTGCCAATCATGTTGACACCCTTCCAATAGTAAGCGTCGGCCTTGGTGGGATCGACGGCGATCACTCTATCGAAGGCCGCAATCGCGTCGTCCACCTTGCCGGCATTGGTGAGCACGGCTCCGATGTTGAAGGTGTACTGCCCGGCGCGGGCGGGATCGAGGGCGGCAGCCTTGTTATAGGCAGCGACGGCGTCGTCGATTCGGTTGGACTTCGCATACGCCTCGGCCATGTTGTTGTAGTAGGCCGCCAGCTTCTGGTTGGCGTCGGCGTCTTTGGGATCGGGGTTGGCCGTCTTCAGGTCGATGGCTTTCTGATAGGCTGCGGCAGCCTCATCGTAGCGGTTCTTCTTCTCCGCCGGGTCGGTCTGCTTGGGGGCCGACATGCGATACGCATCGGCTAGCTTGAACCAGAGCAGGTCGCGACTGGGGTCGATCTGGGTGCCCTCTTTCAGGACCGAGATCGCGGTTTCGTAATCGCCGGCGTCGCTGGCGTTTTTGGCGGCCAGCAACTTCTCATTCAGTTGCTTGATGGTCAGGTTCTGTTGCTGCGCCTTGGCCTGGGCTTCCTGTTGCGCCTTGAGTTGTTCGGGAGTCAGGCCCTGGCCGGCGGCCTGGGCGGCGGCTTCCTTTTTCAGGTCGATGTCCTGGGTAAGCTCGTCGAGTCCGACCTGGATTCCGGCCATGTAGAACAGTTGCTTTCCATCAGGACCGAACAGCGTGACCTTGTATTTGCCGGGCGCGATGCCCAGGGAGAAGTACTCGCCCTTCTTATTCAGCTTGAGCGCATATTTGCGGCCCGTGTCGGTGTTGAGCCATTCCACGGTGCCGTCGGTGACGATTTTTCCTTCCTGGTCCCGGACTACGCCCTTCACCGTGCCCGTGGCCTGGGCAAAGACTGGAGGAACGCACAGTCCGAGCGCCAGCGCAAGCAGCACCGTCCATGCAAAAGGTCGTTTCATTTGAGCCTCCCGGCGAACTGCTTTCTATGAGTGCAGATTTGTGAAATGCGGAGTTTCGAAAATGCGCCTCCGGGTTCTAACTCCTCGACCCCGGCCACCAACGAGCTACCAGCAGCCAGGCCCGGATTGTCCTAACCCGGCGAAGCCAAGGCCGGGGACGCGGCCCCGACATAAGGGATCGGGTCTTGGGCGCCGGCCTGGTGAAACGCGCGCAGCCGCAGCACACAGCTATCGCAAACTCCACAGGCCCGATCTTCCCGGCTATAGCAGGACCACGTTAAATCGAAGGGCGCGCCCAGTTCAAGGCCGAGCCTCACAATCTCGTGTTTGCGCAGGGCGATGAGGGGCGTGACGATGGCGATGTCGCCCTGTTTCGTTCCCGCCCGGATCACCTGGTTGAAGGCCTGATAATACGCGGGCCGGCAATCGGGATAGCCGGAACTGTCTTGCTCGACCGCGCCGATGCAGATGCTGCGCGCGCCAAGCACCTCGGCCCAGCTTACTGCCACGGCAAGGAAGTGCGCGTTGCGAAAGGGCACGTAGGTGATGGGGATGTCGCGGCCGAGGGCGTGCGACTCGGGGACCGCGATGTTGGGATCGGTCAGGGCGGAGCCGCCGATGGCGCGCAGGGCCTCGTTGCGGACGACCAGGCGGTCACGGATGCCGAGGCGATCACAGATGGCGGTAAATGCGCGGCGCTCGCGTTCCTCGGTGCGCTGGCCATAGCTGATATGCAGGGCGGCCGGGTCGAAGTCGCGCGCGGCCAGCGCCGCGCAGACACAGGAATCCATACCGCCGCTGAGCAGCACCACCGCGCGTGGGTTTGAGCTTGTCATCAGGCTCGTTCAATTCTAAATCGCGGAGGTTCTGTGCGGGTGAGGAGATCTTGCCGGCGGCCCTGTGGGACGCGACTGCTTTGCTGCGGCCCACCCGGCGCTGGAGCGCCAGGCTACTGGCGGCCGCCCCCCCGGGGCGATGGGGAGAACCGTCTCTTGCGGCGTCGGAAATCCTGGACGAGAGCGAGCCCGCCGGCGGTGGGGCGATCCAAGGATGGGCGCCCATTTTGCGGCGCATGCAGAGCCCCCCGCGAGAGGGAAGCGCCCGGGTCCCTGCGGCTAAGTTGCCCTGATTGCTAGCCTCGCAACGCCTCCCGCATCCGCTTCCAGGTAATGTCTAAGGTCTCCGGCAGGATCCGCGTCTCGCACACCACACTCACAAAGTTCGCATCCGCCACCCAGCGCGGCAGCACATGCATGTGGATGTGGCCTGCGACCCCGGCCCCGGCGGCTTTGCCGATGTTCATCCCCAGATTCACCCCATCCGGCCGGTAAAGCGCCCGCAAAACGCCCTCCATCCTCTGGGAAAGGGCCATCATTTCCTGGGCGGCCTCGGCCGCCAGCTTCTGCAACTGGTCCAGATGCGCGTAGGGCACGATCATGACGTGGCCCGACGTGTAGGGGAAGGTATTCAGAATGATGAAGCAGTGCCGGGCACGGTGGACGATATGGACCTTCTCATCATCCCCGGCCTGGATTACCTCGCAGAAGATGCAGCCTGGAGTCTTGCCGGCATCCGTCACATAGTTGTAGCGCCAGGGGGTCCAGAGATAGTCCATGGCAGGCGAGGTTAACAGATCAGGCGCGGTTTTTCGGAATTTTCCGGAAGCGGGGTTCGCCGCGTTTTGCGCGGGTTTTTGGGGTCCGCAAGAAAGTTGTATCCGGATTCCGGCCGGCGCAATCCAATGCCGGAGACGGCGGGATTGATGCCGCGAGAAATTCCGGCTGGAGGTTTGACACTGTTCGGAAGCGGTTGCTACACTCGAAGGGTTCCCATTGGACGCGGGTTGCCTTAGTCGTCCGAACGCTGGGATTGTTTCGGTTCCGCCGCCAGGCTGGACCCACCACAACCTTAGACCTGTTCCGGCAGTCCGTCGAACACCCGCATCCGTCCCGCACCGCAAGCTGTGCGAGGTATTGAAAGGCTTATGACCTTGTACGACAACACCACGGCACACGATTCAGATTCCCGCGAAACCGCAGCAGCCGTCACCGACCCTGGCGTGAATTCGGACGAGAGCGCCGTGCCAAGCACTCATACTGAGGCCCAGTCCCGGCAGAGCCAGGACTCTGCCAATTCCCACGAAGAATCCAAACCCGCCATGTCGAGCAGCGCCACCACGGAAGAAAAGCCCGTCGCCTCCACGAACCCCGAGGAGAAGCCCTCCGCCCCCGCGCCGATGGAAGATTTCGCCGCGGCGCTGGAAACCTTCACCACCGAGGCCGAAGAAGCCGTCAGCGAAGACCGCGTGATCAAGGGCACGGTGCTGAAGCTGACCGACAAGCATGTCGTGGTCGACATCGGCGCCAAGTCGGAGGGCATGCTGCCCCTGGCCGAGGTGCTGGACCACGAAGGCAAATCGCGCTTCCAGCCGGGCGACGAAATCGACGTCATGCGCGAGAAGGGCGAAGCCGAAGAAGGCTACATCAACCTCTCGCACCAGAAGGCGCAGCGGCTGCGCGCCTGGGACGACATCGAAGCGGCCTACAACGAGAAGAAGCCGATCAAGGCGCTCGTCATTGACCGCATCAAGGGCGGCCTGACCGTCGATATCGCCGGCGCCCGCGCCTTCCTGCCCGGCTCGCAGGTGGACCTGCGCCCGGTGCGCAACCTCGACGGCATGAAGGGCACCACCATCGACGTGGCCGTGATCAAGCTCAACAAGAAGCGCGGCAACATCGTGGTCTCGCGCAAGCAACTCCTCGAAGAGGAACAGAACGAGAAGAAGGCCAAGACCCTCGAGCACCTGGAAGAAGGCGCGGTGCTGACCGGCGTGGTCAAGAACCTCACCGACTACGGCGCCTTCGTCGACATGGGCGGCATCGACGGGCTGCTGCACATCACCGATATGTCCTGGGGGCGGCTCACCCATCCCCGCGACCTGGTCAACGTCGGCGACCAGATCCAGGTGAAAGTGCTCAAATTCGATAAGGAAAAGCAACGCGTCTCTCTCGGCTTCAAGCAGCTGACGCCCGATCCCTGGCTGGACGCCGAGCACCGCTATCCGGTGGGAGCCCATGTTTCGGGGCGGGTGATCAGCGTGACCGACTACGGCGCCTTCATCGAGCTGGAACAAGGCATCGAAGGCCTGGTCCACGTCAGCGAAATGACCTGGTCCAAGCGCATGAAGCATCCTTCGAAGCTGGTCAATGTCGGGGACCAGGTGGAGTGCGTTGTTCTCAACGTGAATCCCACCGAGCGCCGCATTTCGCTGGGCATGCGCCAGCTCGCGGCCAATCCCTGGGACAGCCTGCACGAGAAGTTCCCGGTCGGTACGCAGGTGGAAGGGCGGGTGCGCAATCTCACCGACTTCGGGGCCTTCATCGAGATTGAAGACGGCATCGACGGACTGGTGCACGTCAGCAACCTGAGCTGGACCAAGCGCGTCAAACATCCCTCGGAAGTGCTGAAGAAGGGGGACCGCGTGAAGGCCGTGGTGCTGGCCATTGAACCGGACAAGCGCCGCCTGTCGCTGGGGGTCAAGCAGCTGCAGCCCGATGTCTGGGAGACCTTCTTCCAGCAGCATCACATCGGCGATGTGGTGCACGGCAAAGTGCTGCGCGTGGCGACCTTCGGCGCGTTCGTGGAGATCGCCGAAGGCGTGGAGGGGTTGTGCCACAACTCCGAAGCAGTCGACGGCAACGGCCAGCCGATGCATCTGGAGCCGGGTATGGAGCACGACTTCAAGATTATTAAGATGAATCCGGAGGAAAAGAAAGTCGGGCTCAGCATCCGCGCGGTCGGCGAGGAGGCTTCGCGCTCCGAGGTGGAGGCCTACAAGCACCCGGTCTCGAGCTCAAGCACCAGTTCGACGATCGGAGAGTTGCTGTCCTGGAAGCGTGCCGGCGGCGACCAATAAGCCGCACCCCGCAGTGATTTCCAGGCGGGCCTCGCGCCCGCCTTTTGCTTTCCGAGAAAGTCCGCCCTGGCTGGCCGGGTCGCGCCCTCGATTTCTAGGGTTCCACCTTGCGCCAGGTGCGCAGGTTCACGCCGCACATCACCAGGCAAAAAAGATTGGCCGGAATGAAGCCGAGCTGCGCCGTCTGCAGTCCGATTACGCAGATGACGACGCTGTTCACCGCTGCCAGGGCCCAGCCTTCCCAGCAGCGCTTGCCAACCAGGATTGTAGAAAGAATGCTGAGAACACAGGAAACATAGTCAAGCCGCACGACGTAGGAAAACCTCCGACCTCTACCTTCTAGCATCGCTTCCGCCGCGGTCGGTGATTTCCGACGCAGTTTGCGGTAACGACGGTAACGTCATGCCACGATCGTCGCCCGCCGTCCGAGGCTCCGCAGCCCAGGCCATCTTTTTCCGTAACCCAAGTCCTGGCCCGGTCCTGAAAGAAAGCGGAGGTGAGGGTTATGCCGCGCCAATTGAAGGCCAGACACCATTGCGGAGGTCGGCGTTCACCAGCGCCCGGAGGACGGTCTCCTGCCGGAGTATTTGGAGCATGACCTATAAGGCACTGCGGGACTTTCCGGTTGGCAGGCGACGAAGGAGGGACGCCCGCGGACGGGCACTGCCTAGCGCGTATCTACCTTCAGGTTGATGGTCACCTGATTGCGATTGTCGAACTGACTCACCGTCTTGGTGTCGCTCTTCCGCCCGTTGAACTGGGCGTACACCTCATAGTCGATGTTGGGAGACAGAGAGGGGAAGCGATACGTGCCATCCTGGCCGACGATGTAAGTCTTTACCGCGCGCGTGCGCGTGTTGGTCAGGTACACCACGGCATTGGGCAAGGGAGCCTCCTGTTTGTCGCTCACCCTCCCGGTCAAAACTCGGCTGTTATCGCCTTTTTGCGCAAGGAGCGGGGTCGAGGCCGCCCAGCCCAGCCATCCAAGGACAACGAGTAGGACCAACGTCTTTTTCATCGGATTCTGCCCCACTGCCGCTTGCCACTTCACTGCTTTAGATGCAAACCGATGTCGACGCGCTCGTCTCCGGCGACCTGCACGGTGACCTCGGTACCAGGATGCAACTTATTGTTACTAATAGCTTTAACTGACTTCGCATCCGCCCAGACAATGTATTCGGCTTTCCCCGCCGGCACGCGCTGGGCAAATTCTCCGGTGTGGTTGGAGTACAGCTCCCACTTGGGCTTTTTCTGGTCGGCGCGGCGAACCAGCACCTTCACGCCATACACCGGGCGGCCGTCCGGCGACCAGACGGTGCCGAAAATCAGAGCGTAAGGTTTGTGTGGATCCTCAGCCGCGATCGGTGCTGAGGTCGTCAGGAGGCAGGCCAGCACGAGGGCCCAGGCGCCGATGGCGGACGGTTCAAGAAGGAAACGAACTGGCGCGTTCCGCAGCTTCGAAGGCCTACAGATCACCGTCTTCGCTTTCCTCGTCTTCCAGTTCTTCGTCTTCCTCCAGTTCTTCGACCGGCTTCAACTCGAGCGGATTCACCGTCACGATCTCGAAGTCGGTGCCGCACTCGGGGCAGGAGACGACTTCGCCTTCATCGACCTCATCCTCTTCGATGTCGAGGTCGCTTTCACACTCTGGACAATAAACCATGAATGCCTCCGTACCGGGAATTACCCTGATATATTTAATTCTCCCGGGCCAGCGGTCAAGTCCTGTGCGCATTTCACGCCGCTGGGCTGTGTGCAGGTGTTTTCGCGTGATTCGGCCCGGAAATCAGGACGGCTATGCCTGCCCGCAAAGCCATAGGCACGACTCCCTTGTTCCCTGTGATGCGATCGATGCTTCTCGGGATTTCAATCATTTTCCCGCTTGCCCGCATGGCGTGCGCAACCGATCCGGCGCCGGACCCAGCGATCGCCGCCGCGCTGAAGCAGGTCTCGGCCGAGCGCATCCGGGCCAGCATCGAAAAACTGGTCAGCTTCGGGACCCGATCCACGCTCTCGGCGCAAGATGACGCGGCCATCGCCTCCGGACGCGGCATCGGCGCCGCGCGCGAATGGATCAAGTCGGAATTTGAGCGCTACTCCAAGGATTGCGGCGGCTGCCTCGAGGTCAAGACCGACAGCTTTACGGAAGCACCCGCCCGGCGAATCCCCAGCCCCACGCAGATTACCAATGTGTACGCCGTCTTGAAGGGCGGCGACCCGGAACGCGCCAGAAACATCGTCGTCGTCACCGGCCACTACGACTCGCGCAACAGCGACACCTTCGACGTCAAGGGCGACGCCCCGGGCGCCAATGACGATGCCAGCGGCACCGCCGTCAGCCTGGAGTGCGCCCGCGTCCTGAGCCAGCTGAAGTTCCCCGCCACGATCATGTTTCTGACCGTCGCCGGAGAGGAGCAGGGGCTGAACGGCAGCCGCCACTTCGCCCAGATGGCCCGCCAGCAGGACTGGCGGATCCAGGCCGTGCTCAATAATGACATCGTGGGCGGAAACAAAGACCCCGAGCAGGACACGAGCGTGGTTCGCGTGTTTTCCGAGGGTGTGCCTTCGCTGCCCGATGAGAAAACCCAGCGATCCGTTGGCGGGGGGGACGAGAGCGACTCAACCTCCCGGCAACTCGCCCGCTACATTGCCGATGTGGGACGCAGCTACGAGGCGGGAGTGCGGCCGCTGCTCATCTTCCGGCAGGACCGCTACCTGCGCGGCGGCGACCACTCCTCATTCAATCGGCAGGGATTTGCGGCCGTGCGCTTCACCGAGTATCGCGAGGACTTCAATCACCAGCACCAGAATCTGCGCACCGAAGGTGGCACCGAATATGGAGACCTGCCCAAGTTTGTGAACTTCGATTACATCGCCGCGGTCGCGCGCCTGAATGCCGCGACCCTGGCCTCGCTCGCATCCGCCCCTGCGCCGCCGGCCCGCGTCCAGATCGACACTTCCAGGCTGGAAAACGATTCCACGTTGCACTGGGACGCCGCGCCGGGCGCCACCGCCTATGAGGTGCTGTGGCGCGCCACCAGCGCCCCGGATTGGGAGCATTCCCAGCCGGTTGCCGCCGCCACCCACGCCACCCTGAAGCTCTCAAAAGATAACGTGATTTTCGCCGTCCGGGCGGTTGATAATGAAGGGCACCGGAGCCTCGCCGTGGTTCCGGACCCCGAGCCCTAGAGCTGCCTTCGCGCCTTGTAAGGAGACCCTTCTGATACGCCGCAGTGGTAGTGAAATGACGTTGAGCTTCCCGCCCTTTAGCAAGTCCGTGGTGTGGCTGCTGGGGATCAATACGGCGGTGTTCCTGTTTCTGAGCGCGTTCGGGTCGCGCGCCATGATTGGTTGGGCGTATTCGAACCTTGGCCTGGTGCCCGCGCGTGCCGTACTCCCGCCCTTCGAAATCTGGCAGGTCGTCACCTACAGTTTCATCCATAGCGGCTTCGGGCACTGGTTCTGGAACATGATCGCGCTGTGGATGTTCGGCTCGACGTTCGAAGTTTCCTGGGGCCCCCGCCGCTTTCTGGAACTGTTCTTCACCGGAGTAGTGGGCGCGGCCCTCGCCACTATCGCGCTCTCGTTCGCGCATGTGCTCTCAGACCCGAGCGTCCCCACCATCGGCGCTTCCGGCGGAATTTTCGCGATCCTCATGGCCTACGGGATGGTCTTCGGCGAAAACGAGATCGTCATGATCCCGTTCCCCTTCCTGATTAAGGCCAAGTATTTCGTGCTGATCCTGATTGTGGTCACGGTGGCATTCGCCATCAGCGGCGGCGGCAGCACCGCCTATCTCGCCCATCTGGGCGGATTGTTGTTTGGCTATCTCTATGTGAAGTATGCGCCCACGCGCCGGGCCTACAGGAATGTTTCCGTCTCGGAGTGGTACTACGGGCTGCGCAACTCCTATTACCGCTGGAAGCGCCGCCGCGCAGCCCGGAAATTCGAGGTGTATATGCGCAAGCACGACCGCGAGGTCACGTTCGACGATCGCGGCAACTACGTCCCGCCCGAGGACCAGGAGAAGAAAAACGGCGGATCGAAGTCCGGCTGGGTGAATTAGCAGAAGTGTGGCGCGGGCGCCCTCGCCCGCGGAAGTTGCCCGGCAGCTAACCGAAGAATCCTCGAAACGCCTCAACCACAATCCGCGCCAGCTCCGCCCCGCCGGACTTTGCTTTGCAGCCCAGATCGTGCCCCGCGCCTTCCACTTGCAAGAACTCGGTCCGCGCCGGAATCAGCCGGACCGCCGCTTCGATTTCCTCGATCGAGCCGAACGGGTCCCGTGTTCCGCTCACAAATAAGGCCGGAGTCCGCAGCTGCGGCAGATGCTGTGTGCGCGCCTGCTCGGGCTTGCGCGGCGGATGCAGCGGGTACGACAGCAGCAGCAGGCCCGCCGCCAGCTCCGGGTTCTCGGCGCATAGCATGCTGGACTGGCGCCCGCCATAGGAGTGCCCGCCCACAAACATGCGCCCCTTGATCTGCTTGCCAAAGACCTCGACCATGTTCTGAATTCCCCGGCGATCGCGGGCGGCGTCGCCCGGCCCCGGTGGTCCGAAAGGCCGCGCCTGACGATAAGGCAGATCACAGCGCAAAACAATCACGCCCGCGGATGCAAACGCTTCGGCCACCGCGCACAGCAGCGGCGCCTGCGCATCGGATCCGGCGCCATGCACCAGCACCAGGCCATCGCCGGTGGGACTGGCCGGCCAGTGCTGGTAGCCCCGCACGGCGGGCTCGACCGAGCGGTCGAGAAACGGTTGGGCAGCAGCAGGCATATTTAGCGCTTGGCATTTCGCTCCCGGCCTTTGGCCGGCCACGCCACCGGCCCACCGCGAAGGGCGGAATGCCAGCCGGACACCGCAAACATTCAAGCAAAGCTCAGAGGGGGATCTCTTCCAAACTGTCGTGCACCTTCAGGATCCGGATCTCGTGCGCCAGCCGCGCCCAGCGGCGCTGCGCTTCGGGGTCCTCCAGCGCGCCCCGCCGCGCCCCCTCCGACTTCCAGAAACGCACCAGGATGTATTCTCCCTCGGACCCTCGGTACAGGCGATCGCGGCTGTAGCCGCCCGCTTCGAGCACCGACGACAGCTCACGCACGGTTGCCAGCCCCTCTTCTTCTCTTCCCGGCAGCGGCACAAATACCGCGACGGATAAGATCTCTGCGGCCACGCTCGCCTCCCGCTTGCTCTAGCTTCGGGCCGGACTCCTGCCCCGGCGCGCTTTCCCAGGCTTCGCGGCCGGCATGGGCACCGTGTGCAGGCGCAGGAAGTTCGTCGACCCCGACGCCATCTGGGTTCCCGCAACCACGCCGACCACTTCACCTGGCTTCAAATGGCCGTGGCGGAGCAGCTCGCGCTCGGCCGTATTCACCATGTCCTCGGCGGAACGGGCTTCCTCGCGCCGCTGCACGGGATGCACTCCCCAGAGCAGGTTCATCCGGTTGCAGACCGGCCCATTGTGGCTGAACGCATAGATGCCGACCCGCGGACGATATTTGGAGATCATGCGGGCCGTGTTGCCGGTTTCCGTGAAGACGGCGATCGCGCCCATGGGGAGGTCCTCGGCGGCGTGAGCAATCGATTCACAGATCGCTTCGGCCACTGAGAGCTGCGGCCGGTGGCGCCGCCTGCGAAACTCCGCCAGCGACGGGGTGTTGCGCTCAGCTTCCACCACGATCCGGGCCATCATGGCCAGCGCTTCGCGCGGGTAGCGCCCGCTGGCGGTCTCGGCGGAGAGCATCACGGCGTCGGTCCCGTCGAAGATTGCGTTGGCCACATCACTGGCCTCCGCCCGTGTGGGGCGCGGGTTTTCGACCATCGACTCCAGCATCTGCGTGGCGATGATGACCGGCTTGCGCCATTCCGCGGCCCGGCGGATCACGTGCTTCTGAATGACCGGCACCTGCTCGGGGAGCATCTCCACGCCCAGGTCGCCGCGCGCCACCATCACGCCGTCCGCCGCTTCGAAAATGTCTTCCAGTTGTTCCAGCGCCTGCGGCTTTTCGAGCTTGGCGATCACCGGTACGTCGCTGTCATGGCTGGCGATCAACTGTTTCACCTCGCGCACGTCGGCGGCCGAGCGCACAAAGGAAATGGCCACCATGTCGACCTTGTGCTTCAGCCCGAACTCCAGGTCTTTGCGGTCTTTCTCCGTGAGTGCCGGGATCGTCAGCGCCACGCCCGGAAGGTTGATGCCCTGGTGCTCCCCCAGCACGCCCCCGTTGACCACCTGGCATTCCACGTCCTGCCCATGAACGCGGCGGACCCGCAGTTCGATCAGGCCGTCGGAGAGCAGGATGCGGGCGCCCGGGCCGACCTCCCGCGCCAGGCCCGTGAAGGTGGTCGCAATGAGGCGGGCCGTGCCCGCCACATCGCGCGGCGTGATCGTCACTTGCGAGCCGGCCTCCAGCAAGACCGGCTCGTGCCCTTGCAGCCGCCCAGTACGAATCTTGGGGCCCTGCAGGTCTTGCAGGATGCACACGGTCCTGCCTTCCTTGCGGGCCGCGAGGCGGATTCGGTCGATATTGCGGGCGTGGTCGGAGTGCGTGCCGTGGGAAAAATTCAACCGCGCGACATCCATGCCCAGCCGCAGCAAATCGCGCAAGGCGCTCTCTGCGTTCGAGGAAGGGCCGATGGTCGCGATGATCTTCGCGCGGCGCTGCCCTTGCCGCGAACCTTCCTCGCTGCCGAGCGGCGGATGCGCGCTCTCGGAGTCGCTGGGGGGACTGCTCAGGCGGCCCGACAACAGATCGAACTTGCCCTCTCTCAAATTTGGTTCTCCCGAGGATGACGGAAGGCCGGAGGTGGAACCTTGCGGTGTCTCACATCTGCGCCGCAACTACCGCACGTTCACCCGCAGATTGGCGTTCGATTCCAGCAGTTCCCTGCCCAGGAACGCCCGCGGGAACAGCATGGCGTTGAATTCGGCGCCGATCAGCACGATGAGCGAGATCAGGTACATCCACACCAGCAGCGCGATCGACACGCCGAGCGGCCCGTACAGAATGCTGTAGTCGGCATAACTGTGCAGATAGAAACTGAACAGCGTGGTGGCCAGAAACCACAGCGCCGTCGCCAGCGTGGCCCCCGGCAGAACGCTGTGCCAGGGCTGGGTCCGCGGCACGGCATTGTGATAGATCAAGGCGATCACCGCGATGCTGGTCAGGGTCGCGATCAGCCACCGGATGGCTCCCCAGAGCAGCACGATGAACGAACCATAGTCGTGGCCGGTGTGCGACAGAATGCTGTATTCGATGTTGGACCCCAGTCCCACCAGCACGGTCGCGAAGGTGAGCGGGATCCCCGCCATGATGACCAGGGAGAACGCGATCAGGCGTTCCTTCACGATGCCCCATGTCTTGGGAAGCTGGTAGGCCTTGCGGAAGCCCTCCATCCACGAAATCATCGTTCCCGAGGCGGTCCACAAAGTCAGCAGCGACGTGCCTATCAGCAACCGTACCGGGCGCCCGGGACTCCCACGCAGGTAGGCGATGGCCGCCGTCGAGCCGGTGGGCATGATTCGCCCCAGGGCGTAGGTCAACTGCTGCAGATACACATCGCCGCGGCTGAGCGTGACCAGCACCGAGCCCACCACCAGCAAGGCAGGGAAAAACGTCAGAATCGAGGAATAGGCCGATGCCTTGGCCACGGCAAACTGGTCATGCTCGAAAGCGCGCCAGGTCGCCAGGCGCAGCAGGCGGAAAAGTCGCAGCATGGTTTGCCCTAGAGTAGGGCCCTGCGGCGGCCGGTGCAACTCCGAAATACGCCGACGCACTTCCTGCGGTCCAAACTGTTGGGGATTGGCATTCATAGGGGAAAGAAGTCAGGAAAGGGGGTGGCGCCCCAGCCTTCCATGCTTTTGGCGGAGGCTGGGGATTCCCCTTACCAGTTTTCTCTTACTCGGCCGCGAGCTCTTCGGTTTCGCCTTCGTGCCGCATCAGTTCCAGGGCGCGCTCCGCTTCCTCATAGGCAGCGGAAACTTCTTCCTGGACCTTGGCGGCCGCCTCTTCCATCTCGGGCGAGAGGCGGACGTTGCGGTAGTACTCCATACCGGTGCCGGCCGGGATCAGCCGCCCGACGATGACGTTCTCCTTCAGCCCGCGCAGGTGATCGACCGCCCCCTGGATCGAGGCTTCGGTGAGCACCCGGGTGGTCTCCTGGAACGACGCCGCCGAGATGAACGAGTCGGTCGACAGCGACGCCTTGGTGATGCCCAGAAGCAGCGGCCGGCCAGTGGCCGGACGCCCACCTTCCTTGATCACCCGCTCGTTCTCTTCGGCGAAGCGGAACTTGTCGACCTGCTGTTCGAGCAGGAACGAGGTGTCGCCGACGTCTTCCACCTTGCGCCAGCGCATCATCTGGCGGACGATCACTTCGATGTGCTTGTCGCTGATGTTGACGCCCTGGAGCCGGTAGACTTCCTGGATTTCGTTCACCAGGTAGGCCTGCAGTTCCTTCTCGCCAAGCACGGCCAGGATGTCGTGCGGGTTCAGCGGCCCGTCCATGAGCGGTTCGCCCGCACGCACGCGCTCGCCCTCCTGCACATTGATGTGCACGCCGCGCGGGACCGAGTACTCCTTTTCCGTCCCGTTGTCGGCGACCACGTAGATTTTGCGCTGCCCCTTCGACACCTCGCCGAACTTCACCGTGCCATCAATTTCGCTGATGACCGCGGTCTCGTGCGGCTTGCGGGCTTCGAACAGCTCGACCACGCGCGGCAGACCGCCGGTGATGTCCTTGGTCTTGGTGGTTTCGCGCGGGATCTTCGCCAGCACATCGCCCGGCGATACCGTGTCGCCATCGGCGACCATCAGGTGGGCGCGCGACGGCATCAGGTAGCGCTTGCTGGTCTTGCCCTTGATCACGATCGCCGGCTGGCGCTTCTCGTCGGGAGAATCCGCCACCACGTGCCGCGACAGGCCGGTGACTTCGTCCACTTCTTCGTGCAGGGTGATGCCCTCCTGCAGGTCCTTGAACTGGACCGTGCCCCCGATTTCGGTCAGGATCGCGAAGGTGTACGGGTCCCACTCGACCAGCACTTGGCCCAGCTGCACCGCATCGCCTTCGTTCACCTTCACCTTGGCGCCGTACACCACCGAGTAGCGCTCGCGCTCGCGGTTCTTGTCGTCGACCACCGCAATCGAGCCCTGCCGGTTCATCACCACCAGGTCGCCTGATTTCGCCTTGACGGTCTGCAGGTTGATGAAGCGCACCGTGCCGTTGTTCTTGGCTTCCAGGCGCGACTGTTCCGAGACCCGCGACGCCGTGCCGCCGATGTGGAAGGTGCGCATGGTGAGCTGCGTTCCCGGCTCGCCGATCGACTGCGCCGCGATGACGCCCGTGGCTTCGCCCAGCTCAACCAGCCGGCCCGAGGCCAGGTTGCGGCCGTAGCACATCACGCAGACGCCGCGCTTCGACTCGCAGGTCAGCACGGAGCGGATCTTCACCCGCTCGATGCCGGCCGCCTGGATCGAGCCCGCCAGCTCCTCGGTAATTTCCTGGTTGATGTCGACGATGACGTTGCCGTCGTAGTCCTTGATCTTCTCCAGCGACACGCGGCCGACAATGCGGTCGCGCAGCGGCTCGATGATCTCGCCGGCTTCCACGATGCCCGAGACGTAGATGCCGTCAACCGTGCCGCAATCGTATTCGCTGATGATCACGTCCTGGGCCACGTCGACCAGGCGGCGTGTCAGGTAGCCCGAGTCCGCCGTCTTCAGAGCGGTATCGGCCAGGCCCTTGCGGGCACCGTGGGTCGAGATGAAGTACTCCAGCACCGTCAGCCCTTCCCGGAAGTTCGCCGTGATGGGCGTCTCGATGATTTCGCCGGAAGGCTTGGCCATCAGGCCGCGCATGCCGGAGAGCTGGCGGATCTGCTGTTTCGATCCGCGGGCGCCCGAGTCGGCCATCACGTAAATCGGGTTGATGTCCCCTTCCTTGTCCTTCTTCTGCATCTCGCCGAACATCTCGTCGGCGACCTTTTCCGTGATCGCCGACCAGATTTCGATGACCTTGTTGTAGCGCTCGCCGTTGGTAATGGCGCCGTCCAGGTATTGCTGCTGCACGTTGACGCCCTGCTTCTCGGCATCGCGAACCAGCGTCTTTTTATTGTCGGGCACGACCATGTCGTCGATGCCGATCGACAGTCCGGCGCGGGTGGCAAAGCGGAACCCGAGCGCCTTGATCTCGTCGAGCATCTTGACCGTGGTCTCCAGGCCGAACTTCAGGTAGCCATAGTTCACCAGCTGCCCGATGCCCTTCTTCTTCAGCAGGCCGTTGATGTAGGGCATGCCTTCGGGAAGGTGATCGTTCAGGATGGCGCGGCCTACGGTCGTGTTCAGGAAGCTGCGGTCGTAGTGCACCGGATCGGTGTGCGTGATGTCCTGATCGTCGTAGGCGGTGGTCAGGTCAATCACGTCCCCGGTGAAGCGCAGGCGGATGGGCGACAGAGTTTCGACCTCGCCCATCTCGAGCGCGAGCAGAACTTCCTCGATGTTCGCGAACGAGCGGCCTTCGCCCTTCGCGCCCGGCTTCGCCTTGGTCAGGTAGTACAGGCCAAGAACCATGTCCTGCGTGGGCACGGTGATGGGCTGGCCCGAGGCGGGCGACAGGATGTTGTGCGAGGCCAGCATCAGCACGCTGGCTTCGACCTGGGCCTCCGGCGACAGCGGAATGTGCACCGCCATCTGGTCGCCATCGAAGTCGGCGTTGAACGCCGTGCACACCAGCGGGTGGATCTTGATCGCCTTGCCTTCCACCAGCACCGGCTCGAACGCCTGAATGCCCAGACGGTGCAGGGTGGGGGCGCGGTTCAGCAGCACCGGGTGGTCCTTGATGACCTCTTCCAGGATGTCCCACACGATCGGTTCCTGCTGCTCCACCATTTCCTTGGCTTGCTTGATGGTGGTGCAGTGTCCGGTCTGCTCCAGCCGGTGATAAATGAATGGTTTGAACAGCTCGAGCGCCATCTTCTTGGGAAGCCCGCACTGGTGGAGCTTCAGCTCGGGGCCGACTACGATGACCGAACGGCCGGAGTAGTCGACGCGCTTGCCCAGCAGGTTCTGGCGGAAGCGGCCCTGTTTGCCCTTCAGCGTGTCCGACAGCGACTTCAGCGGGCGGTTGTTGGCGCCGCGCAGCACGCGGCCGCGGCGGCCGTTATCGAACAGCGCGTCCACGGCTTCCTGCAGCATGCGCTTTTCGTTGCGCACGATGACCTCGGGCGCGTGCAGGTCCATCAGCTTCTTCAACCGGTTGTTGCGGTTGATGACGCGGCGATAGAGATCGTTCAGGTCCGAGGTGGCGAAGCGGCCGCCATCGAGCGGGACCAGGGGGCGCAGCTCCGGCGGAATCACCGGAATGACGTCCAGGATCATCCAGTTCGGCTTGTTGCCGCTCTTGCGGAAGGCCTCGACGACCTTGAGGCGCTTGGCATACTTCAACCGCTTCTGCAGCGACGCCTCGTTGCGCATCTTCTCGCGCAGTTCGGTGGCCAGGGTCTCCACGTCCACGCGCTTCAGCAGCTCTTTGATCGCTTCCGCGCCCATCATGGCTTTGAAACCGGCCGCGCGATACTGCTGGTCGAGCTCGCGGAACTTGGCCTCGTCCTTGATGATTTCGCGCTCTTTCACCGGCGCGTCGCCCGGCTCGACCACAACGTAGGCCTCGAAGTACAGGACCGATTCGAGGTCGCGCAGGGAAATGTCGAGCAGGTGGCCGATGCGGCTGGGCAGGCCCTTGAAGAACCATACGTGCGAGCAGGGCGAAGCCAGTTCGATGTGTCCCAGCCGCTCGCGGCGCACTTTCGACAGCGTGACTTCCACCCCGCACTTGTCGCAGATCACGCCGCGGTGCTTCATGCGCTTGTACTTGCCGCACAAGCACTCCCAGTCGGTGACGGGGCCAAAAATGCGCGCGCAGAACAGGCCGTCGCGCTCGGGCTTGAAGGTGCGGTAGTTGATGGTTTCGGGCTTGGTGACTTCACCATGCGACCAGCTCCGGATTTTTTCCGGAGATGCCAGGCTGATGCGGATGGCATCAAAATCGGCAATCGGGTTCGCCATGTCAAAGGGGCTCGAACGATACAAGGTGTTCCTCCGCTTCCTGCAGGTCTCACGCGCCCGCCGACGGCCCTTGAACCGGTCGCCAGCCGTTGCTCGCCAGCGAAATTCTTCTGGACTGGGCGACCCAAGGGCCAGGCCGCCCGTCCTCATTTCCTCAATTTTGTCCAACCAGCAGGGCTGTCCGTCGCCGACGAGAGCGACGACTGACGACGCTCGACTGGTTCTCAGTCCGCGGCTGCTACCGGCGTCATGGGCGCGACCGGCTTTTTCTCGCCGACCGCCGCCTTGATCAGCTCCACGTCCAGGCACAGCGACTGCAATTCGCGAATCAGCACGTTGAAGGACTCGGGGACGCCCGGTTCCATGGCGGCCTCACCCTTCACGATGGCCTCGTAAATCTTGGTGCGCCCATACACGTCGTCGGATTTCGCGGTGAGCAGTTCCTGCAGGATGAACGCCGCGCCGTAGGCTTCCAGCGCCCAGACTTCCATTTCTCCGAAGCGCTGGCCGCCGAACTGCGCCTTGCCGCCCAGCGGCTGCTGGGTGATTAGCGAGTACGGCCCGATGGAGCGCGCGTGTATCTTGTCGTCCACCAGGTGCGACAGCTTCAGCATGTAGATGTAGCCCACCGTGACCGGCTGTTCGAACTTCTCGCCGGTCATGCCGTCGTACAGGTAGGTTTTGCCGGAGGTCGGCAGGCCCGCCCGCTCGAGCAGCGTCTTGATTTCGTTTTCGCGGGCGCCGTCAAACACCGGCGAACCGGAGAACACGCCGTTGGCGAGCGTCGGGGCCACTGCCTCGACTTCCTCGTCGCTGAATTCGGCCACCTGGTCCTCCAGCGCCGTGCCCTTGAACAGGGCCTTCAGTTCGCGGCGGATGGCCTCGGGGCGGGTGTTCTCCTTCAAGATCTCGGCCACTTTCTTGCCCAGCTCGAAGCCGGCCCAGCCCAGGTGCGTCTCCAGGATCTGGCCGACGTTCATGCGGCTGGGCACGCCCAGCGGGTTCAGCACGATCTCCACCGGCGTCCCGTCGGCCAGGTACGGCATGTCCTCTTCCGGCAGGATGCGCGCGATCACGCCCTTGTTCCCGTGGCGGCCGGCCATTTTGTCGCCCACGCTCAGCTTGCGCTTCATCGCCACGTAGACTTTGACCAGCTTGATCACGCCCGGCGGCAGCTCGTCGCCCTTGGTCAGCTTCTCTTTCTTCTCGTTGACGATCTTTTTGAGCACATCGATCTGGCGCGAGGTCATTTCCTCGATCTCGTCGATCTGCTCGTTCACCCGCGGATCCTTGTCGTTGTACTTGATGCGCTTCAGGTTGCGGGTCGAGATGCGCTCGATGGTGTCGCGGTCCAGGATCGCGCCCTTGGTCAGCAGGCGCTTGTTGGTGCGCTCATCATGCAGGTCGGCCTGCACTTCCTTGCCGCCCAGCAGGCCTTCCAGGCGCTTCAGGCGCTCATCGGTCAGAATGCGGATTTCGTCCGACAGGTTCTTCTCCAGCTTTGCGATCTGCTGCTCCTCGATCGCCTTGGCGCGCTCGTCCTTCTCCTGGCCCTTGCGCGAGAAGATCTTGACGTCGACCACCACGCCTTCGATTCCGGGCGGGCAGTAGAGGGAAGCGTCGCGCACGTCGCCGGCCTTTTCCCCGAAGATCGCGCGCAGCAGTTTCTCTTCCGGCGTGAGCTGGGTCTCGCCCTTGGGCGTCACCTTGCCCACCAGGATGTCGCCCTGCTTGATGGTGGCGCCGATGCGGATCACGCCCGCTTCGTCCAGGTTGCGCAGCATGGTTTCGCTGACGTTGGGGATGTCGCGCGTGACTTCTTCCGGCCCCAGCTTGGTGTCGCGCGCCTCGATCTCGAATTCCTCGATGTGCACGGAGGTGTAGTAGTCCTCCTTCACCATCTTTTCCGAGACCAGGATGGCGTCTTCGAAGTTGTAGCCGCGCCAGGGCATGAAGGCGACCAGGACGTTGCGGCCCAGGGCCAGTTCGCCGTACTCGGTGCAGGGACCATCGCCGATCACCTGCCCCTTCACCACGCGCTGCCCCTTCTGCACGATCGGCTTCTGGTTGATGCAGGTGTTCTGGTTCGAGCGCTTGAACTTGGTCAGCTGGTAAATGTCGCTGCCCACTTCGCGCGAGAGCTGTCCGGGATGGTGCTCGCCCTCGACGCGCACGATGATGCGTTCGGAGTCGACCGAATCGACGATGCCGTTGCGGCGTGCCAGGATGACCGCGCCCGAATCGCGCGCCGTCACGCCTTCCATGCCCGTGCCCACCACCGGGGCCTGGGCGCGCAGCAGAGGCACCGACTGGCGCTGCATGTTGGCGCCCATCAGGGCGCGGTTGGCGTCATCGTGCTCCAGGAACGGCACCAGCGAAGCGGCCACCGAAACCAGCTGCTTCGGGCTGACGTCGACGTAGTCGACCTCGTCGCGGTTGACCAGCACGAAGTTGCCGGCCTTGCGGGCATTCACCAGCTCCGAGACGATGCGCCCCTTGTCGTCCAGCTCCACGTTGGCCTGCGCGATGACGTGCCGGTCCTCCTCCCAGGCCGAGAGGTAGAACGAGAACGGCTCGATCTCCATGGGCCGCTTGCGGCGCTCCTTGAGATCGGCATTCACCTTCTCGGCTTCGCTTTTCTCGATGTGGTCGCCGACCTTGTAGTCGCTGTCGCCGGCATTGACCACGGTGACGTAGTCAATGACCCGGGCATTTTTGACCTTGCGGTACGGTGACTCGATGAACCCGTAGTCGTTGATGCGGGCATAGCAGCTCAGCGACGAGATCAGACCGATGTTCGGGCCTTCCGGTGTCTCAATCGGGCAGATGCGGCCGTAGTGCGTCGGGTGCACGTCGCGGACCTCAAACCCGGCGCGCTCGCGCGACAAACCGCCCGGCCCCAGGGCCGAAAGCCGCCGCTTGTGCGTGATCTCCGACAGCGGGTTGGTCTGGTCCATGAACTGCGACAGCTGCGAGGAACCGAAGAACTCGCGGATCGCCGCCATCACCGGCTTGGCGTTGACCAGGTCGTGGGGCATGGCCGTCGACATTTCCTGGTACACGCTCATTTTTTCCTTGATGGCGCGCTCCATGCGCACCAGCCCGATGCGGAACTGGTTCTCCATCAGCTCGCCCACCGCGCGCACGCGGCGGTTGCCCAGGTGATCGATGTCATCCACGGCGCCGATGTTCTTGCGCAGTTTGAGCAGGTAGCGGATGGTGGCGTAGAAGTCTTCCGGATCCAGCGTCCGCTGCTCCAGGCTGGTCGCGTCCTGGTTCTCGAACAACTTGATGTTGAACTTCAGCCGGCCCACGCGCGAGAAGTCGTACTTGCGCGGGTCGAAGAACATGCCGTGGAACAGCGAGGTCGCCGTGTCCAGCGTCGGCGGGTCCCCGGGACGCAGCTTGCGATAGATCTCGATCAGCGCTTCCTGCGGCGTCTTGACCGAATCGCGCTTCAGGGTCTGGCAGATGACCGTGCCCACGTCGTCGCGCTCGGGGAAGAACACACTCAGCTCGACCACGCCGGCAGCGTCGAGGATCTTGGGCAGCTTGTCGGCGGTCAGCTCCGAATTGGCTTCGAGCAGCACTTCGCCCGTGGTGGTATCGACCACGTCGCTTGCCACCCAGGCGCCTTCCAGGTCGGTGACGTCGACCTCGATTTCGGTGACCTTCGCCTTCTGGATTTCCTTCAAGATCTGCGCATTGATCTTGCGTCCCGAGTGCGCGATCTCTTCGCCCGACCTGTTCTTGATGCTGTGCGCCAGCTTCATGCCCAGCAGGTTGGTCGGCTTCTCGCTGGCCGGGTCGAGCGTCCAGTACAGCTTCTTGTCCTTGATGGCCAGGCGGTCGACCGTATAGAAGGTGCGCAGAATGTCTTCGCCGCTGCGCAGCCCGAGAGCCCGCAGGAAGATCGTGCCCAGGAACTTGCGCTTGCGGTCGATGCGCACGTAGAGCACGTTCTTCTGGTCGTACTCGAACTCCACCCAGGAGCCGCGGTAGGGAATGATCTTGCCCAGGAAGTAGGTGCGGTTGTTCGCTGTCTCGAAGAACACGCCCGGCGAGCGGTGCAACTGGCTCACGATCACGCGCTCGGTCCCGTTGATGATGAACGTGCCGTTCTGCGTCATCAGCGGCACGTCGCCGAAGAACACCTCCTGCTCCTTGATGTCGCGGATCGAGCGGTTCCCGGTCTCCGCGTCCTTCTCGTAGATCGTCAGGCGCATGGTGACCTTGAGCGGGGCGGAATAGGTCATGCCGCGCTCTTCGCACTCGTTCACGTCATATTTCAGCTGCAGGCCGACCGGGTCGCCGCACTTGTTGCAGAAATCGGGGGTGTTGGCGTTGTAGGTGCCACACTTGTGGCACAGCACGTCGCCGGGATGAAACGGATCGGTAATGACCGTGGAGCCGCAGTTCTTGCAGGTAGTGCGCAGGTGATGCAGCCCCTTGAGGTGCCCGCATTTGCACTCCCAGTTGCCGATGGCGTAATCCACAAACTCCAGTTGTGATACGTTGCGGAAATCGGTGATGGGAAACACCGACTGGAACACGGCCTGCAGTCCGGCGTCGTCGCGCTCGCTGGGCAGCCGGTCCATCTGCAGGAACCGTTCGTAGGAGCGCTTCTGCACCTCGATCAGGTTCGGGATCTGGATAGTGGCTGGAATTTTGGAAAAATCAAAACGCTTGCGGAAGGCATTCTTCTTCATTCAAGAAACTCCCAAGTCAGCGCAGCCGCCGGCTGCGCCACAGAGACCGCGGAATGTTGGACGCGCTTGCCGCGCCGCCAAACTACACTTGCGAAGGACCTGAAAAGACAATAGGGCACCTTGAGGGACAGGGTTTCCCTGAGGCGCCGACTGCTGCGCGTTGCCAATCTTGAGTTGTAATTTTCCGCGCCAGTTCTAAAGGCCTGTTTCCGTCCCGCCCGTTTGCGGAACAGTCCGCCCGCTCTCGCCGGCAATCCGTCACCCGCCCTGGTGCAGCGACGAATTGCATTCACTTGGCATGAAGCGGGGCAAGCGGTGTTGTTATCGATGATAACACCACCGCCCCTGATTCTTCCACCTCGATCGTGGGCTTGGCCCAAAATTTGCAGGCGTTTGGTAAGCCATTTTGTATCAATTGCTTACGTTGGACCGGCCCGCAAAAATGGCGGCCTTGCCCGCAACCGCTACTTGATTTCCACGGTCGCCCCTGCCTCGGTAAACTTCTTCTTGATGGTCTCGGCCTCTTCCTTGGAAACGCCTTCCTTCACGTTCTTGGGAGCGCCGTCGACCAGGTCCTTGGCTTCCTTCAAGCCCAGGCTGGTGACTTCGCGCACGGCCTTAATCACGTTGATCTTGTTCGCGCCCACGTCCTTGAGCACGACCGTGAATTCGGTCTTCTCTTCCGCAGGGGCCGCGCCGGCGCCCGCCGCCGCCGCCCCGCCGCCGGCCACCATCACCGGGGCTGCGGCCGCTGCCGACACGCCCAGACGCTCTTCCAGTTTCTTCACCAGGGCCGCCGCGTCCAGAAGCGACAGGCCAACGATTTGATCTTCCAGCTGTTGCAGATCCGCCATGATGTGCTCTCCAATTCTCTCAGTATGGTGATTGAATTTCATCATCGCCGTGCGTGGTTTCCAGTGCGACCAGGCCTTGATCCTCGCGCCAGACAACGCTCGCATCGCAGCCGCGCAACCCCCCGCCGGGATGACGCAATCTTTTTCCGGCGGCAAGCCGCCGAGAAACTTGTGAGGCGCGTTATGCCTCCTGGAACTTCTTTTCCTTCACGCCCTGATCGACCACCACCGCCAGGTTCCGTCCCACGGCATTCATGGCGGTGACCAGTCGCTGCGCCGGAGCGTTCAACAGGAACAGCAGCTTCGAGAAGATTTCTTCCTTCGACGGCATGGTGGCCAGCGCTTCGATCTCCTTGATCGAGATCACGCGGCCTTCAACCACGCCCGCTTTGAAAGTGAACTCCGGGTTGTCCTTGGCGTACTTGGACAGCGCCTTGGCCAGTGCGACCGGGTCGCCCTCGGTATACGCGATCGAAGTGACGCCCTTCAGGTTCTTCAGGCCTTCTTCGACCTTGGTGCCCTTCGAGGCGCGCTCAGCCAGCGTGTTCTTCACCACGCGGTACTTCGCGCCGGTGGAGCGCAGCGCTTTGCGGAGTTCGTAGTCCTTCTCCACGGTCAGCTTGCTGTAGGTGGCGACAATCACGCTGGAGACCTTCTTCAGCTCGCTGCTCAGCTCGTTCACCTGCTCGATTTTTTTCGCTTTGCTGACGGCCATCGTCGTATCCCTTCGGAACTCTCTAAAATTTTGTCATCCTGAGCGAGGCGCTTTTGCCTCGCGAAAGACCCAGGCGCGCCACGCGAAGCGTCCGCGTTCTTTGCGGAGACAATCAGCGCATCGCCCGGCGCGCTTCAACTACGCCTTCGCCGCCGCTTCGACCGCGCTGGTGTCAATCGCGATGCCCGGGCCCATCGACGAGCTCAGCGTGCATCCCTTGATGTACTTGCCCTTGGCCACCGACGGCCTGGCCTTGATCACGCTGGTGATCAACACCGTCGCGTTCTCAATCAGCTTGTCGGGCGGGAAGGAAATCTTGCCTACCGGGCAGTGGACCAGCGCGGTCTTGTCGGTGCGGAACTCGACCTTGCCCGCCTTCACCTCCTGTACCGCCTTGCCCACGTCGAAGGTCACCGTGCCGGTCTTGGGATTGGGCATCAGGCCCTTGGGGCCAAGCACCTTCCCCAGGCGGCCGACCGACTTCATCACGTCGGGCGTGGCAATCAGCGCGTCGAAATCGGTCCAGTTTTCTTTCTGGATCTTTTCGACCATCTCTTCGCCGCCGGCAAAATCGGCGCCGGCCGCCTCCGCTTCCTTCACCTTTTCGCCGGTGGCGATGACCAGGACTTTCTTCGACTTGCCCAGACCGTGCGGCAGAACCACGGTTCCGCGCACCATCTGGTCGGCATGCTTGGGATCGACGCCCAGACGCATGGTGACTTCCACGGTCTCGTCGAACTTGGCGTATTTGACCTTCTGCAGCAGCGGGACCGCTTCCTGCAGCGGATACGATTTGTCTCCCACCGCGGCCCGCGCCCTGGTGATGTTCTTGCCTGCTTTTCTCATCTGCTTTCTCCGTCTCCCACCGCCCGGCGGTGTTTCGCGGGGCCGTAGTTTGTCGACTAAATTCTGATTGAGTAATTGGGAAATTCAGTAATTGAGTAATTGAAAAAGATTGCCTGGGGAGCTTTTCAAATTACCCGATTGAAATCACCCAATGTCTCAATTTCCCAATCACCCAATGACATCGATTCCCATCGAGCGCGCCGTGCCCTTGACGCTGTTGATGGCTGCCTCGAGCGATGCTGCATTCAGATCGGGCATCTTCTGCTTGGCGATGTCTTCCACCTGCTTCAAGGTCACCTTGCCGACTTTGTCTTTATTCGGCGCGCCTGATCCCTTGGCGATGCCCGCCGCGCGCTTCAGCAGAACCGACGCCGGCGGCGTTTTGGTGATGAACGTAAAAGAGCGGTCGTTGTAGACCGTGATCACCACCGGGATGATCAGCCCTTCCAGTTCCTTCTGGCTGGTGCGCGCGTTGAACTGCTTGCAGAACTCCATGATGTTGATCTGCGCCTGGCCGAGCGCCGGGCCCACCGGAGGGGCCGGGGTCGCCTTGCCTGCCGCAATCTGCAGCTTTACCGAACCGGTTACCTTTTTCGCCATACTCTCTTTTCCGTCCCAACCGGGGGTCTAGGATTTTCGGCCCGTCGCGTTGGACTCGCTTTTCTTGCCTTCAGCCGTCCGTCGTCAGTCGCCAGTCTTCAGCAAGTCTCACGCACGACCGACGCCGTTGAATTTCCCAATTACCAAGTCTAGGTAACGACCTTCTCCACCTGCCCGAACTCCAGCTCCACTGGAGTCGAACGGCCGAAGATCGTGACCATGACTTTCAGCGTCTCGCGATCTTCGTTCACGTCGTCGACCACGCCGGTGAAGCTGGCGAACGGCCCTTCGGTGACGCGCACGTTCTCGCCCTTCTCGAACTTGACCTTGAGCTTGGGCTTGTCCTTCGATTCGCCCACGCGGTACACGATGTTCTGGACTTCCTCTTCCGACAGCGGCGTCGGCTGCTGGCCCGTGCCCACGAAACCGGTCACGCGCGGCGTGGACTTCACCACGTGCCAGACGTGATCATCCATGTCCATCTCAACCAGCACGTAGCCGGGATAGAACATGCGCTCGCTGGTGTATTTCTTTCCGCCGCGGACTTCCGTGACCGACTCGGTCGGGATCAGCACGCGGCCGATCTTGTCCTGCAGCCCGAAGGCCTGCACCCGCGATTCCAGAGATTCGCGCACCTTGCGCTCGAATCCCGAATACGAGTGGATGATGTACCACTTCATGTTGGGATTGCGGGGCGCCTCCGGCGCGCCGCTGCCCGGCGCACTGCCCGCCGCCTCGGGCTGCCCGCCCGCGTTCTTTTCTTCTTCCGCCATAAGTTGCTTCATTTCCCGAACTTTCTGTCCTGCCCGCTCAGCTGTGCCCCAGGGAACGGAACACGAAGTCGATGCCGCGCCCGATCACAAAGTCGATCAGCCAGAAATACAGGCCGAAAATAAAGACCGTGATGATCACCACGACCGTGGTGGCCTGCACCTCTTTCAGCGAGGGCGTGGTCACCTTCTTCATCTCGGTGCGGACGTCGTTGTAGAAGGTCTTGATCTTCTCCGGCCAGGAGGCGACTCGCCCTCCCAGATTGTCGCCCGGCTCCGCAGCTGCCATCGACTTTGTCATCTTCTTCGTCTCAATTCCCATGCGCCACACCTGCTTCTTATTGCTTCCAAAAACTGGCAGGGGCGGAGGGATTCGAACCCCCAAGTCCGGTTTTGGAGACCGGCAGTTTAACCGTTGAGCTTACGCCCCTGAATTCGGTTGTCAGATGCCAGCTCTCAGTTGCCGCCTTCCTGGCCACTGATCACTGCCCGCGAGATCCTCGAAAACGCTCCGCCTGACGCCAGTGGGGTCCCGCTTTGCCCGTTTCTTAGCCCGCCCTGAGCAACCGAGCCTCCTGGCGATGGCGTCGAACGGGCCGGCCAAACGGCGTCACTTCACTTCCTTGTGCGGCGTGTGCTTCCGGCAACGCTTGCAGAACTTCTTCAACTCGATCCGGTCCGGAGTGGTCTTCCGGTTTTTCGTGGTCGAGTAGTTGCGCTCCTTGCACTCGCCGCATTGCATCGCAATAGTTTCTCGGGGCATTTCTCATTCACCTCAATCCTAAGGTTTTCGGTTCGCCGGCCGGGATGTCAATCGCCAAAACATATTCCCAAAGAATCAGGAATAAATGATCTCCATCCTCACGCTTGATCCGGGCCCAGAGACCAAGGTCATCGCCTTCCTCGACGTAGACCCAAAGAAACGGAGACTCTGCCAAACCGACAGCAGCTGACTCTAGAACGTTTCGTCCGTCCTCACTCAAAAGGACCGCTACAGTCTTCTCGCCGACCTTCATTGGGTAACGACTTTCACCGCCCGATCAAGTATTCGACCAAGCCTTTCTTCCGCTTCAATCGAGCCACCATCGAAGTAATCGTCGACCAAACTTTCTTCGATGCGCAATGGAACCAACTGAGAGTTGGCATCGATTTCCACGTCAAAACGATGCTCGAACGTCCTCAACATTACGCGGGTTACCGTCGCGTGCAATTTCAACGCTGACAATCTCTGCTCCAATAGACGCGCGAATCGCTCGGTCTTGCGCAGCAGAACCTCGCGAGCACGCTCTCCCGCAAGAGCACTGCGAGCATAATCATTCTCAGAGACGCCTAACTTCTTCGCAACCTCGCGCTGCTCTGGAGTCAGCGGAGGTAGTTCGGTGTCAGGCACACTGCGCGCTGCGTTCCAATCGGCGACGCTAGCTCGCCAACCGTCGACTGTGATTTCCATGTTTACCGCACCTACTGAATAATCTCCGCGATCGTGCCCGCGCCCACCGTGTGGCCGCCTTCCCGGATCGCAAACCGCAGGCCCTTTTCCATGGCGACGGGAGTTATGAGCTCGATCACCAGGCTCACGTTGTCTCCCGGCATCACCATCTCGG